>JAEEGK010007736.1_pt1 | contig 25581 bp, 15 predicted proteins | sample 8958771 | NCBI WGS metagenome assembly JAEEGK01 (sample SAMN16246547, study PRJNA631951) | gut metagenome | biome: gut microbiome; feature: rumen; material: SC-attached | host: Bos | place: Iran: Karaj | collected 2018-10
GTTCGGGGTGGAAGGCACAGACCAGTTGGTTGCCTTGTCGGGCGGCAACAATATGTCCATCCACCTCGGCGAGTACTTCGACGCCAGGTCCGACGGCCTCGATGTAAGGGGCGCGGATGAAGGTCATGGGAAAGTCCTTGCCGATGCTCTTGATATCGGCAACGTGGTTGAAGCTACCCAACTGACGACCATAGGCATTGCGGCGCACGGTGATATCCATCGTGTTGAGGTGCTGAGGGTCGAGCATGATGAGACCTGCGCACGTGCCCAAGACGGGCAGTCCCGCCAAAATGGCTTGACGGATAGGCTCGTACAACCCTTCGTCGCGGATGATGCGCGTCATGGCAGTACTCTCACCGCCAGGGATGATAAGGCCCTGATGCTGAGGGTTCTGTTGGATATAATTGTCCCAATCCTCCAAGTTGCGAATCTGTACAGAATCAACGTGAAGTGCCTCCAACATCTGTGCATGTTCGGCAAAGGCACCTTGGAGTGCAAGTATGGCGATAGTCATAGTCTGAATTTATAAGGGATATTAAGGGAAGTGACAGAGAAGTGACAGAGAAGTGACAAGGAAGTGACAAAGACGTTTGCTAAAGCTGCCAAGAAAACTTCTCTCAGCGCAATGAAGTAGTTGATTAATAAGTTTTGATCAACTACTTATTGTTTTATTCTTCGTCCTTCTTTTCATTCTACTTTACTCTTTATCCTTTACTCTCTACTCTCTTCAAGTCCCTACTTTCCTCTTTCTGCCATCAGAAGAGCAATCTCCTGTTCGTTGATGCCGACCATGGCTTCGCCGAGGTCTTCACTCAGTTCGGCGATAATCTTGGGATTCTGGTAGTTGGTGACAGCCTTGACGATGGCTTGGGCACGTTTGACGGGGTCGCCACTCTTGAAGATACCACTGCCTACAAAGACACCTTCGGCACCGAGTTGCATCATGAGAGCAGCGTCGGCAGGAGTTGCTACACCGCCGGCGGCGAAGTTGACTACAGGCAGTTTGCCGTTGTCGTGCACGTATTGAACCAGATCGAAAGGTACTTGCAACTGCTTGGCTGCCTCATAGAGTTCGTCTTCGCGCATCGAGGTGAGACGATGAATCTCGCTCTGCATCTTGCGCATGTGGCGCACGGCCTGAATGACATCACCCGTGCCGGGTTCGCCCTTGGTGCGGATCATCGTCGCACCCTCGTTGATGCGGCGGAGCGCTTCGCCCAAATCCTTGGCACCACACACAAAGGGGACTTTGAATTCGCGTTTGTTGATATGATAAACGTCGTCGGCAGGCGAGAGAACTTCGCTCTCGTCGATGTAGTCAATCTCGATGGCTTCCAGAATCTGAGCCTCGACGAAGTGACCGATACGGCACTTGGCCATGACGGGAATGGTGACGGCCTCCTGGATGCCGCGAATCATCTTGGGGTCGCTCATACGTGACACACCTCCTGCTGCGCGGATATCGGCAGGAATGCGTTCCAATGCCATGACGGCACAGGCACCTGCGGCCTCGGCAATACGGGCTTGTTCGGGAGTTGTTACATCCATGATGACACCGCCTTTGAGCATCTGAGCCAACTGGCGGTTGAGCAAAGTTCTATCTTCCATAACACTATATTTTATTGGTTTGCCGCAAAGGTATATACAAAAATAGGAACAGAAAAACATCTGTTCCTATAGGGGTAAACTTTGTTCTTAAATTCGGAAATATGGAGGGCCAAAATTCGGGGCTCAGGGTTGCGCCAACTCTTTGTTCCTGTATTGGGAGGGCGTCATGCCCGTGGCCAGATGGAAGAGTTCGGTGAACTGTTTCTGGTTGGAGAACCCCAGTCGTTGAGCCACCTCCTGCACCGACCATTCTCGGGTGGCGAGTAGTGTCTTGCCCTTCTCGGCCAAGAAGTTATGGAGTATGGCCTTGGGCGCCAACCCCGACACCTGTTTGGTGACCTGGTGGAGGTACCGGGTCGAAATAAGAAGTTTGTCGGCATAGAAAGCAACGTCGTGCGCCTCGGTGTAGTGTTGTGCCAAGAGGTTCAAGTATCGGTTATAGAGATAGGCAGGACGTTGATTGTCCACCTTTTCCTTCGATACGTATATCATCTTGGTGTGGAGGTAGAGGTGCGCCTTCTCGATGGCGGCAGGAACCTCTTCGCCCATGGCCAGGCAAGTGGCAAGCGCCGACGAAAGGACGCTGCCCACACCGTGCTGTTGCCATCCTTCGACGTTGATGGAGGAGAAAAACTGTTGATGACCCTCGCCGTAGAGCAAGGCAGTGATGCGTTCGCTGCCTTTCAAGCATCCGCGCAGGAAGATCCATTGTGGACCCATGTCGGTCAGGATCTTCGCAGCCGAGAGCATGTCGTCGTCGCTCTGTATCTTCTTGTCCAACAGTTGCTCGGCATCCTGGCAACGGATAATGAGGATGCGGACGATGGGAAGCAGGTGCGCCTTGAACGACTGGAATGCCTCGGTCGGCAGCAGGTCGTCGCCTTGGACCGACGTCATGCCGAGGTCGCAGACGATGTTGCCGTTGCCCACCAGTTCCTGACGAAGTTGCTGGATGAGGTGTGGTTGTCGCACCAACCCCACCTTGATTGCTTTGGGGCGATATTCCCGCAATAGCGATTGTACCTGCTTGATAACCAGCGCATCGGGTAGGTCGTAGAGCGTAGGTTCCTCTTTCCCTTCCCGCACAGAGAGGCACGTCACGGCCGAGAGGGCTTTGCCGCCCAAGGCAGTGATGGTCTGCACATCGGCTTGAATGCCTGTGCCGCCAGTTCCATCGGAACCTGTGATGCTGAGGATGGAGGGAAAAGATAAAGACATAGTAAAAACAGGACTCACCCCGACCCTCTCTACGAGAGAGGGAGTATTAAAAAATACAACTGAGGGTAATTTACACTTCGTGCTGTTGTGAGGACTCAACAAGTGAGAAAACCAAGATACAGATTGAGATAAACTCTATGTATTTGGATTGCCCACTGATGGTATTATTTTTGCCCCCTCCCTCATAGGGAGGGCAGGGGAGAGTCCTTACCAACGAATAGGCTCGATGCCGTGTTGTTCCAGATATTGGTTGGTCTTGACGAAATGACCGCAACCGAAGAATCCGCGATAGACCGAGAGCGGAGAGGGGTGAGGTGCTTCGAGTACCAGGTGTTTGCGGTGGTCGATGATGCGCCCTTTCTGTCGAGCATAACTACCCCAGAGAAGGAATACAAGATGCTCGCGATATTGCGACAAGGCGGCAATGGCGGCATCTGTGAAAGTCTCCCAACCCTTGCCCTGATGGCTACCCGCCATGCCGGCTTGCACCGTGAGCGTGGCATTGAGCAGCAGGACACCTTGGTCTGCCCAATGCGTCAGGTCGCCGTTGCGCTGACTGTAGTCGAGATTATACTCGTTCGACAACTCCTTATATATATTGACCAACGACGGAGGAACGGCCACGCCCGGTAGCACGGAGAAACTAAGTCCATGTGCCTGACCCAGTTCGTGGTAGGGGTCTTGTCCCAAGATGACCACTTTCACCTTGTCGAAAGGGGTGCGGTTGAATGCCTCGAAGATCTTGCCGGCTGGAGGGAAGACCACACTCGTCTGGTAGGCGCGTCGCACATAGTCGGTGAGCAGTTCGAAGTAGGTACTGTCAAACTGTGGCTGCAATACCTGCCGCCATGACTCTTCAATTCTTACATTCATAAACAAAGGGGAAAAAAGTAGTGACCTCGGTGGGATTCAAACCCACGACCTTCAGAACCGGAATCTGACGCTCTATTCAGCTAAGCTACGAGGCCTTTGCAAAAAGCGGTGCAAAGATAGTCAATCTTTTTCAATTAAACAAGGAAAAGAACGAAAAAATCAGTCAATGACCGTCAGTTTGACGAACTTGAGCAGGAGGGTCTTGTCGCCCATTGTGTCGAAAGTGACGACAATGCGGGCATCTCCGTCTCGTCCAGACAACTCCTTGACCGTACCCTGTCCAAAGCGGTCGTGCACAATGCGTGTACCTTGGACAATCTCCTTGCCGCCATAGGTCAGCGATGCGGGTGTATCCAATGCCGTCTGGCGCATGGCCACTTTGCGTGGGTTGTGCAGGTCCATCGGTGTGCGGGGACGTGCTGCCTCCTCGGTCGGATAACTGGTCGTGGCAGGTCTCGGTGTGGGCGAGAAGGCGCGTCTTGTCTCGAAAACTGGGGTCGATGCGGTGGCACCGAAGAAGGACCCTCCGCCGTTTCGACTATAGTCGGTCACGGGAGTTGTGTTGTTCACCCGTTGAATAAAGCGAGGGTCAATGTCTTTCAAGAAACGAGAAGGCCGACTTGGTTCGCTCTTTCCATTGCGGAAACGGTATGTGGCATATGATAGAAAACAATTTTCTTCTGCTCTAGTGATTGCAACGTAAAAGAGTCGACGTTCTTCCTCTATTCCGCTTGGCGAGTCGGAAGACATGTCGGAAGGTAGGAGGTTTTCTTCTATGCCTACAATAAATACGTTCTTGAATTCAAGACCCTTGGCTTGGTGAATGGTCATCAAGGCTACGTAGTCGCGGTTCGGGTCGTCCTTGGCGGGGTCTGGCTCGTCCAACGAAATCGTTGAAAGATATTCCGTTACGTTCAAATCCCCTTCACCTGCTTCCTTGTGTTCTATGGCTGCCTCATGAATGGAATCTACTAGTTCTTGCACATTTTCTTTTTTATTCCTTCCTTCAAATGAGGTATCTCCGTCTAATATTTCATTGTAATGGAATTTGCGTAATAATTCACAAACAGTGTCATATACATCATTGACTTGACTAAACCTTTGACAATCAATTATAGTTTGAAAGAAAAGATTAAGTTTGCTCTTTGTGCCGTTGTTGACTGAAATGTAAGAATCTGGGGATTGCGCTATTTCAAAAAGAGTGAGAGATGTATCTTGCTCTACTGCAAAGGATACGGCTTTAGTCATTTTTTCTAAAGTCGTGGAGCCTATGCCAAAAGGACAAGCTTTGATAACTCTTTTGAATGCAGCTTCATCGGCTGGATTAACAACCAGTCGGAGCATCGATATGACGTCTTTTATTTCAGCGCGTTGGTAGAATGAGAGTCCTCCAAAGATTCTGTAGTCAATGCCTTTTTGTCGCAAAGCATCTTCTAAAGAACGACTTTGGGCATTAGTGCGGTAAAGAATAGCGCAGTCTCGATATTTGTAATTTTCGTTTTCATGTAGTTCTTCAATCTTCTTGGTAATCATATACGATTCAACTAAATCGGAACTACAGTCTATTAATCTTAGCCGCGAGCCTCTTTCCTTTTCGCTATAAATAGTCTTTTTAATCTGTTCTGTATTTTTTGCAATAAGACTATTCGCAGCCTCGACAATATTTTGAGAACTGCGATAGTTCTGTTCCAATTTAAACAGTCTTGTTCCTGGTATCTGTTCACGCAAGTCCAAGATGTTGCGAATGTTGGCACCTCGGAAAGAGTAGATGGACTGGGCATCGTCGCCCACCACGGTGAGCTTTTGATTCTTCTGTACCAACTTTTCGACGATAAGGTGTTGGGCTCGGTTCGTATCTTGATACTCGTCAACTAAGACGTACTTGAAACGATCTTGGTAGAATGCTAAAGTTTCTTCGTTGTCTCTAAACAAGATGTTAGTATAGAGTAGAAGATCATCGAAGTCCATGGCACCTGCTTGATAACACCGGTTCCAATATCGTTGATAAATTTCTCCAATCCAAGGACGTTTGGCGATGGTATCATGCTCTACTAACAACCTGTTTTTTAAGTACATCTTTGGCGTGATGAGATTGTTTTTGGCATTACTGATTATGTCGTGAACGGAATTCGGTCTATACAATTTTTTCGCTTTTTCTATCGTATCCTTATCACCATGGTATTTTTGATTAAGAAGATCGTCTATAATCTCACTTAATAAACTTTGAGAATCTTTTTGGTCGTAGATGGTGAAGTCCGAGCGGAAGCCAATGCGCTGAGCCTCACGGCGCAAGATGCGACAGAAGAGCGAATGGAAGGTGCCCATCCAGATGCGGTGCGCCGACTTGCCACCCACCAGTTGGTCGATACGTTGCTGCATCTCGGTGGCAGCTTTCTTGGTGAAAGTCAGGGCGATGATGGAGTCGGGCGTGTAGCCGTTCTGCAACAAGTAGGCAATCTTACAGGTCAGAACTCGGGTCTTGCCCGACCCGGCACCTGCAATAACTAACTGCGGGCCGTCGCAGTACTCTACGGCGGCCCTCTGTGATGGGTTTAGTGTATCTAAATAATTGCTATTGCTCATCCAAAAAAGATACGATACGCAAAACTGAATTGATTGAACGAAGCTTAGAATCGCATGCCGAAGGTGACGTCCCAAGTCAGGACACGAGTCTTCAGATCATAATAAGTACCACGGACAGCATAGCCAGGGTCTTCCTCGTAAGTGGTATATATGTACCCTTTACTATCAATGCCTTTGACGGCATCGTTTGTTGGGAAGGCGGCCACCTTTTCGTCCATCAGTCTGTTCATGAACGAGAAGTCGATGTGGCACCAGTCATTGCTCCAACCCAGACCTGCAGTATAGTATTCCTGCTTGCCCAACAAATTGTGGTTGGGCTTGGTGCTGCTGTCAAAGAGGTAGGTATTGTCGTCTCCATAATTGCCGTTAGTCCAACTTCTTGACGCATCAGGATGGTTATAAAGTTCCTCCTTGTAGGGCGAAGACTTGTAGGCATAGCCCAACCGGACACTCCAATTCTCGTTTAGACGATATTCGCCACCCACCTTATAGGTCTGCTGCACATTGCAATAGTCCTTGAAGAGGTCTTTGTAGATGTCGAATGCACCGTCGTCCCAACTGTCATCGTCAACCTTGAATTTCTGGCTGTTGAAGTATTGGAAATCGGCTTCTGCACTGACCAAGGCACGTCCGGCAATGACCCATGCTGAGCTGACCTGCATCTGCCAAGGTGAGTTGTAGCGGTACTTGTAAGAGTAAGTTTTTCCGCCGCTGGGGTCGGTCTTGGAACCATCTTCATTCCGAGCATTGGTTTCCATCGTTCCGTTGTAGAGATCCTCCATCTTGTACCAGGTTGGCGTGTGGGCAGCAAAGCCGACGCGCCAAGTGTCTGTTGGTTTAACCAATATGCCAGCCTTGAGACCAATACCGTTACCTTTCGTTTCAAGGTCGTTTCGATACTGCGTGTAGTCCTCTCGGTTGTAGTATTCGAACATATCCGACTGAATAGTCGAGTTGAGGTCGGCGATAGATACCGTCAAGCCAGCATAGAGGAAGTCCTCCCAGTTGCCCGAAACGTTGAGGTTATATTCGTCTGTACGGTTACTTTCGGTGACGAAGAGTTGCTGGTTGGTTGAACGATCAATTGTTCGGTCGTAGTTGATGACATAATCAGTCGGTTCCTTGGTTGTTGGATCTATTTCTGTGTCAATGGCGTAAGTGTCCATGGCATAGAGAGCTGTCAAAGGAATCGATGGGTTGCCCCATGCGTCATCGGATAGCAGATATTCTGGTTTTTTATCCAAGCTCCAGAGAACATTGTTGGCACGGTTGGCCAAATAATCACCAAAGGTGCAACGTGGGAAGTCCGATATCATCTGATACTTGCGGCGCAGTCCCTCCTTGTGGTTGAAGCCGAGGCCGATGTTGAAGTTCACCAGATGGTCGCCATTTGTCTTGATGGAGAGGATCCATGCGGCATTGGCAACCGAGACATCCGCTTTCTTATTGTCCGTTTTGGTCGAACCATTCACCTTGCTGTGACTGAACGAGAGGTTCGGCGTGAACGAAATCTCGCTGTTGCCACGGTAGATACCGATGCCGGCTGGGTTGTCGGTCATGGCCGAAGGGTCTCCACCCAAGGCTCCGAAGGCACCCGCCATCGAACGATAGCGGGCTGTACCTGTGATATTACTGCTGCCAAAGCGGACGGCATCAACCACCGCTTGGCCGAATAGAGGCATTGTCATTGCGCCCATGAGGGCGGGAAGGATATATCTTTTCATATTGTTAGCGTTTTAGTACAAAGTACAAAGGGACTAAGTACAAAGTACAAGTTCAATTTCATCGAATGGGGATTTTCAATTATTAATTTTTAATTGAAAAATTGGCTCTGTTGAGATTCCTTATCGTCTGCCACGACTGCCACCGCTGGAGCTGCCTCCACGGCTACCACCGCTGGAGCTACCTCCACGGCTGCTGCCGCCACCGCTATAACTGCTTCGTGAACTGCTGCTGCCTCCGCTGTAACTGCTGCTGCCTCCGCTGTAACTGCTGCGGGAGCTGCTGCTGCTACCGCTGTAGCTGCTGCTGGAACGGTTGGAAGAACTGCTGCTGCCGCTGCTGTAACTGTTGGAGCTGCGCGAAGAAGAGGAATAGGAACTTCTGTTGCGAGAACTGCTGCTACTGTTGCGTGTAGAATTCTCGGCACTGCGGCTGATGTTCTGACGGGTCGTGTTGACCGCGCTGTTGCGGTTGGCCGAAGCGGTGTTGCGGTTGCTGCTGTTGGCTGTCGAAGAACCCGAACGGTTGGCCGAAGAACTGCTGTAGCTGTTGCGTGTCGTGCCACCGTTGCCCGACACGCTGTTGTTATTGCGGTTGGTGGTGGTGCGCTGTACGGTATTGCCTGCCGCTGCCGTGGTGCGTGTGCTCATGTTGTTGCCACGCGTGGTGAGGTTGGTGCTGGCATTGCGGTTGGCACCGTTGCGACTGTTGACCGTATTGCGTGTCGCGAGGGTCGTGCCACCGGCATTACGGGTGCCCGATGTGCTGTAGGCCCGGTTGCGGTTGGCGCTTGCCAAGGCATTGTTGCGAGTGCGATTGCCGCTTACGCCGCCACGGTTGTTGTAGTAGCCACCCATGTTGTTGCGACTGCCACGGTTGATGGGGCGCTCATGTCGTGGGTAATGATGTCCAGGACCATGGTATCCACCGTGGGCATAGTGATGATAGTGACGGTAGTGATAGGGGTGAGCCCAATAGTTGCCATAGTAGTGTGGACGCGGGTGATAATAAGGAGCATACCATCCACCGTACCAACCGGTGTAGTAACCGAAGTCCCAACCGCCCCACCAGCTGCCGTAGTGGAAACCGAAGCTTGGGGTCATGTACCACCAGGGGTCGAAGGTGCAATAATCCCAATAGAAAGGATCATAGTAGGCTACATCATACCAAGGTGAGTATGAATAGTAGTGGAACCACGGGTTGTGGAAACGGTAGATTCGGTTGCTGAAGTTGTAGGCCTCGACGATATAGAGGGTGTCGTGCACATACTTTATCTGCGACTTGTCAAAAGCCGATGCCGGAATCTCCAACGTGGTGTTGTTCTGCTCCGCCACGTTGTTGCTACTGTTATTGGTGTTGAACTCTTTGCCGCGACGGTTGTAGTCGTCCAGATCCCAATCATCGTTGGCGGAGGTGCTCCAGGTCTCATTGTCGGCTGGTGCATTCTGCGCGGATGTATATGTTGACTTGGTCGAGGTGGTTGCAACCTGCGACTTCTTGCGGCTAAAGTATATGTCATCTTGTGCCAGGACACTGGTGACGAAGGTGAGGCTTGCTAAGAATGCCAAACCTAAGAGGATCATCTTTTTCATAGCTGTTAGGTTTTTATGTTTTTTACTTGGACTCCATTTGCACGAAATAGTTTAAAAATGTCTGATAGAACCGAAATTATACATCGTGCATGAAGTTTTTAAATAATTATGGAGCAAAGATAACAAAAAAAACTTATCTTTGCGCACGGTTTGGTCAAATTAACCAAAATTAAGTGGCATTTATCAATGAAAAGCCTGTTTTTATAAAGCAAATATAAAGAAATACACTACATTTATGAATTATATTGAAGTCAAACTTGTCCCTGTGCCAATGAACGAGCCCGTCGCCGATGTGCTTGCCGCTCTGTTGGGTCCATTGGGTTTCGACAGTTTCTCGACCGAGGCCGACTGCCTCAAAGCTTATTGTCCTCAGAACCTCTTTGACGACGTGGCGTTGCAAAGCACGTTGGACGATTTCCCGTTGCCCGATGTCTCGGTCAAATGGGTGGCTGAGGTGGTTGAAACGCAGAATTGGAACCAAGCATGGGAGGCCGAGAATGCACTCACGCCTATTCCCTTTGGTAATCAGGAAATTGTCATCCACCCCTGTATGTCGTTCGGAAGCGGTCACCACGAAACCACTTCGCAACTGTTGGAGGAGATTGCCAATTTCTTCGATGCGCATCCTTCCTCTCGTGAGACTCCTCTACAGGTCCTAGATATGGGTACGGGAACGGGTGTCCTTGCCATCGCCTGTGCCCTTAGCGGTGCGCAGGTTCGTGCCATCGAGATTGATGACTGGGTGGCCGACAATGCTCGCGACAATGTGTTGGCCAACGACGTCGCCGGTCGCGTCCAAGTGGAGTGTGGCGATGCCTCTTTGCTCCAACCCGAACCTCGCTACGACCTTGTCCTTGCCAACATCAACCGCAATATCCTGTTGGCCGACATGGCCACCTATTGTTCCACCATGCGTTCGGGTGCCACTCTGCTCATGAGTGGTTTCTACGAGGAGGATGTTCCTGCCATTCGACAATGTGCCGAAGGTCTTGGTCTTCAATATGTTGCTCACCGAAACCGCAACAACTGGGTGGTCATCAAATTTGAGAACCCGGAGGCATAGCACTTGATTGAAATCACCGAACCATGACTTTACACATATAATATGAAGAGACTCCTCGTTTTTCTCAGTCAGTTATATTTGGCCTTTCTTGGTCTCTTTATTCTGGTAGAACGTGGCCCGGATTGTGGGCCAGGGGATCCTGTTGTTTGGGCAATGGAATTCGAGAGTAGTGTACTACTTTCTTTTGTTTTTTGGATTCTCTTTTTGTTATTGCAATGGATAGGTCGGCGGACTCGAATCGTAATGAGTGCCGTGTTCTTGTTCATTATTTTCTCATTACGGATTTGGGAAATTTTGATTCTTTTCGATAATTGGCCTTGGTGGAAACACTTCTGGTTGATTATTCACCCTGCTTTGCCAGAATTGGTTTATTTGATTTATCAAATCAAGCAGAAACCAGTCGATTCCAATTAATCTGTTTTGCTTGGTTGAAATCATCTTTTTGTTCATCGCTCCTTTGGCCGTCCTTCGGGCATCCTTCGGGATGCTTTCGGGACGGTTTCTTTTGGTCTTGACCTCTTTTTTCGAAAAAAAGTAGGAAACTCTTGACAATCCCACAAATAATACTTATCTTTGCCGCCGGAACAATAAACCCAAATCTCTCACCGTTGAGGCACAGCCTTAACCATAATACTAAATTCTACGACTATGTTATCTACATCTATCCGTTACATCGGTTGCGACGACGCCGATTTGGACCTCTTTGAAAGTCAATACGTTACGCCAGAAGGCATGTGCTACAACAGCTACGTCATCCTCGACCAAAAGGTGGCTGTGATGGACTCTGTCGATCCTCGCAAGACCGAACAGTGGTTGCAGCAACTCGACAAGGCCTTGGAAGGTCGCGAGCCCGACTACCTCATTGTGCAACACATGGAACCGGACCACTCCGGCAGTCTCGCCGCTTTCCGTAAGGCTTATCCCAACGCCACCTTCGTGGCATCGGCCAAGGCTTTGCAGTTCATGGCACAGTTCAATCCTGGCACCGACATGGGCAAGACGCAAGCCGTCAAGGAGGGCGACACTCTCTCGTTGGGCGCTCATACCTTGCAGTTCTTCACGGCTCCGATGGTTCATTGGCCCGAGGTCGTCATGACCTACTGCCCGGAGGAGAAAGTCTTCTTCTCGGCCGACGCTTTCGGTAAGTTCGGTGTGAAGGCTGCCGACCCCGATGACTGGGCTTGTGAGGCACGCCGTTACTTCTTTAATATCTGCGGCAAATATACCGCTCCTGTGAGCGCCGTTATGAAGAAAGCCACCACGCTCGATATCGCCACTATCTGTCCTTTGCATGGTCCAGAACTGGAGGGTGAGGCATTGGCCGAGGCTATCCGTCTCTACTCCACATGGAGCAATAATGAGGTGGAAACCAAGGGCGTACTGGTTGCTCACGCCTCTATTCACGGCAACACCGCCCGCGTAGCCGAGAAGCTTGGCGAGATGCTCGAAGCCCGTGGCGCTGGCAAGGTGGCGGTGGCCGACCTCTGTCGTGAGGATATGGCCGAGGTCATCGAGGATGCTTTCCGTATGCGCAAGGTCATCTTGTGTGGTGCCACTTACGATGGCGATGTCTTCCCTCCTATGCACCAGTTCCTCTGGAAGTTGCAACTCAAGGCTTTCCAGAATGCCACCGTCGGACTGGTCGAGAACGGCACTTGGGCTCCGATGGCCGCCAAAGCCATGCGTGCCCTCATTGAACCTATGAAGAATGTCACCATCGTCGAACCTGTCGTCAGCATCAAGTCCGCCCTCAAGGACGATGACCTCCCTCAATTGGAGGCATTGGTCAATGCGATGATTTGATAACGAAAACGATAACGAAAATAGCCGCCCATTTCTGGACGGCTATTTTTATGCTTGTATCTCTCGCAGAACATCATCTACGATATATAAGTCACCAAACAAATATAATTGCGATTATTATTGACCAACTACTTAATGGGGGAAATGTCGCTTACCAGTTGAAGCCCAGACCGATGAAGAAACGCATGCGGTTGTCTTTCAGGAAGTCGGTGTAGTTGTTGTCGTTAATCCAATAGGTGTACTGGAAAGTGCCCTTGAGGTTCATGTGCCAGATCTTGAAGATGAGGCCTGCCTCCAGGTCGGCACCATTGAACCACTGGGCCTTGGTACACTTGTGACGAAGTTCGTCTTCCCAGAGCTCGAAAGGCTTGATGTTCGATCTGTCGAGGGTGCCTTTCTCGGTGATGGCTTCGCCAATGGCCGTTGGAGCTTTCTTGAAATCGAGGGCATTGAATCCACCTCCGTGATAGCCTAAACCGACGGTACCGAACAGATAGTCACAAGCTTTGATGGTCCAACCGACCGAGAGGGCACCTTCAAAGTCCAGTTTCTCGGGATAGCAATAGCGGTAATCGTCGGTCTTGGTGTAAGAGTCGTATTTCCACAAGTTGGGAAGGTTATTTTCCAAATCTTTGGCAATATCCTGCTTATTGCCTTCGGTTCTAAAGCTTCCATCGATTTTACCTTCCACGATGTTCTTGCCTGTTATCAAGCCAATCAAAGATGGGTTGAAGTGCAACGTGACGTAACCCGAAGTACGGCGGTCGGCCTTGTAACATTGGCCATAGGTGATACCGATAGGGAGGTTAGGACCCACTTCGTAGAAGAAGCAGCGGGCGTGCTGTTCTTTCTTGCGCTCGTACTTGCTGATGTTCTGGAGAGCAACGGTAGCTTCGGTCATGTATTTGGAACAACGCTTGTCCAACAGGCGCTGGTAAGACTCCTTGGCCAAGCGTATCTGCTTGATATCCATGTAGTGCTCTGCCAGGATGTACTCGTTGTCGCAATCCTCGCGGAACTGGCGGCGGCACTCGAAGATCTTCTGGGTAATGGCGTTGTTGGCCGAGTTGTGGAAGGCCATCTTCTGGTAGAGGTCGGCAGCATCGGCGAACTGTGCAAACTGCTCTAACTGAATGGCTTTCGAGTTCCATTCAATCATGGAGTCGCAAAGGGCGATGCGCTCGTCGATGGTCTCGCGGTTGACCTCATACTCCGGGCAGGTGCGAATCATCTGATAGACATCCTTGGCGCGCTGATATTGAGCGTCGTAGAAATGGTTGTTGGCTTGCTCCTGCAAGATGAAGTAAGGACTGCGCAACGCGCTGTAGGGGTCGCTGACTTTATAGACAAACTTCTGTTTGTCGCGCAAGTTGAGGGTCATGCGGTGAGCACGGAATCCGGGTGCCATGATGGTGAGGCGACGACCGTCATAGTTGACGCCAGGGGCCTGGGTGATGAAGATGATAGTGTAGGTTTTCTTGCCACCCAACGTATCCATCTGGACTTGCAGGTCGGGGTCATAGTTGGAGCGGAACTCCAATCCGAAGGGTTCATAGGTCTCGAACTGAAGCATTGCCTCGTGGCGGTCGCCACAAGGATAGACGCCAATGCCGCTCTCGGTATCCTCTTCGACGTTGAGGATCTTCAGGTCCTGTGCAAAGAGTGCCTGCGTTGCCCAAATACAGGTAGTCAGTAAGAATAGTACAATACGTTTCATATATATATTTATTTTTGAACAGCTATTTAAATATTGAAGTCCTCCAACTTATAAATCTCGTCGCGCTTGATGGTTTCGCCCGTGTCGGAGTATTTGTCGGGTTGCCAAGTGCGCACCTCGATGGTGGGTTGGAGTTCGTCCTCGAAGTTGATCATCAAGAAGAGGTAGCCCACGTCGCTGTAGGTCGATGAATTCCACTCTTGTTTCATCGTCACGCCGTAGATGCGGTCGCGGACAGGATGGCGCTTGACCGACATCTCGGAGAAATGCACGTCGATGTAGGAATTGCGTCCAAAGACTTTCTGGAGGTGCTTCATGTACTGTTCCTTGCTCATGACAGTCTGGAGCACTTTGGTTGCGCCCAAAGAACGACTCATGATGTCGTTGCCCTCTGTCTTTTTCTGTTTGAGCACCTTGCCCGTAATGATGAGGGCATCGTTGCTGAATACTTGTTTCAAGTAGTTCAAGTCCTTGCGGTTATAGGCGGTGCGGAAATTCTCGACGAAATCCAGAATAATCTGTCGGCGCATGAAGTCCTCCACCACGACGCCGTCGATGATGACGTTGCGGTAGTTGTGCAGTTCGAGGGCAACATAGATGTTCGAAAGATTGCCCTGGGCATCGAAGTTGAAGACCAAGTCCTTGTCCCCCTCTTCTTCCGAGGCGAGCATGGAGATAGGAATGTCGCGCAACTGGTAACCGCCATTGGGCAAGTGTAACAACTTGCCGTTCACTTCGCTGACGGGGCACATCATGGCACTGCTCTGCCACATGCTGTGAACCAAGTGGTCCAACTCTTTGGGCAGCGGGTGCAGTTTCAACTTATCCTTGAGTTTCTTACCCTCCATGATGGCGCCGTTGAAGCAGGTGAGGAGGTTGGATGCGTTCTCTTCGATGGTACTTTTCAAGACGGGGTCGTCAATGCCGCTGGTGATGTTGACCTTCACCTCAATTTGGGCAAAGGCTTGCTGCGTGTGTAGCAACAAGAGCATGACGACAGTAGCGAGTAGTCTGAGTAGCTTATTCATAGAGATTCAGTATATTATGTTGCGGAATATTGGTGAACAGGTCGGCTTTCAGAACGTGCTTTTGGGCATCGTCCGAAAAGAGCTGTTCGGGAGTGACGGAGAAGACCAACATGTGGACATAGTTGCCGTCGGGATGATGGAAGAGTACGATGCCGCGCAAGGCATTTCCCTCTTCCCTTCGGGCGCTGGAAGCGTAAGGTCGAACCCCTTCGGGACAGAGCGTGTGGTAGAGCGATGCCCAATCCACCAGGAATTGCGGGCGTTCGTTTCCGTAGCGTCGGTGCGTGAGGTCGATGGTGAAGTCGGGCGACTCTATCTGTCCCAACAGCAGGTTGGTCAACGACTGCAAGGGGTAGCGTTCGTCCCAAAGTATCTTCAACGTGTCGTCCCAAGTGGAATAATAGAGGTCGTTGGAGACCTTGTCAATCATGTAAGTAGCTCCCAGAGAACGTAACACCTCGGCGCTGTCGGTCTTGTGCAACGGCATGGAGTGCGGGTCAACGGGGTGGAACCGTTCGGTCGAACCTTGCATAATCAACTCTGTGACACGACAATCCAACTCTTTCTTGTCCCCCACGACCTGCACTCCGCCGACAGGGGGAAGGACCTGTAGCAGGCAACCAAGGAATATAGATAATGTGTTCAACATAAGGGGGCAGAGTTTGTTGGTGAAAGATTCGGGATGTTCCAGAGGAAAGATAGATGTCTCGACGGGAGGTTACTTGACGCGGGAATAAACGGCCTTGCGCTTGTCGTAGGTCCGGTTCGTTATGACCGTTGGCAGGTTCGATGACGTGGTGCGCATCAGCAATTCCATCGTACGGATTCGGACGGCCTCTTCGCTGCGCTTGGCAGGATGGGTGAAGTCGAGGTTCGGAATCTCGTAAGTGGCAACGACATTGCCCGATAGACGTTCTGTGAGCAGAATCTTGAGGGAGCAGTGTGTCACGGCCAACATATAGTCGCCATGCTTCTCTTCCTGAGAACGCTCGTTCTGGTAAACCACTTGGCAGAGGAGGTCGGCTTCTTCGGCCGAAGGTACTTCCACCATGCCGGCACGAGTCAGGACAATGGCAATGGAGTCGTGATGCAGGGCATCGATGCTGTCCATCTGAATGGCGAATGCCGGTGTCGGGTCGAAAGGCAACAGATGGGTCTTGGCAGAGTCCAACCCTTGGTTCAACTTCTTGGCCAACAACGAACGGCCAAAGACGTTGGCAGTGAGCACCGCTATATTCTCGGCAGGGGTGAGACAGAGGTCACTCTCACCAGCAGGGGCTTGCTTGATATGCACCGTGACCAGACCCTTCTCGTCGGTCTGTTCGGGGGCCGACAGTTCGCCCTCTTTCATCTGAGCTTTGACGGGGAAGTGGATGACAGGACGGTTGCCTGAAAGCACTTGGAAAGTCACGTTCAAGGGAATCTCTTCGCCGCCGACGACAGGCATTTCTTTACGTTGCGCTACAAAACGGATGCTGTCAAAAAGCGTGATATATTCGTTGAAGAGCATCTGTCCGAAGTCGCTCGTGAAGGTCGAGTCGGGGAGGATAGGTTGGTGCATGAACGGGACAATCAACTTCAGCGCACCAGCATACTCGTTGGCGGCCTTCAGGAGGTCACCTTGACTTTGGCTGTCGAGGGCACGGAGCCGTTGCACGCGAGCCTCTGACAGTAGCGAATCCTGCAAGTGCTGCTGCATCTGCTCAATCTGTTCGGGTGCCGCTTTGACCAACACCCAAAGTGTGGAATCGACCACGGCGGAGTCGGCAATGACCAACGGTTGCAGGGGTACGACTTTCTCGATCCAGTCATTGCGGCGGTCAACGCTCAATGTGGAGTCGGTCTGTTGCAGGAACGACATTAACGAGGTGGAATCCACCGCATTAGGGAGTCGGTCATATATCTGTTGCAAGGCATCGATCATGGCGCTGTTGGCGTCAAGACCGCGGCCGATGATTTCGTCTGCTTTCAGTTTTCCCTCTTTGGCCCACTTCGGTAAGCCGTCGGTCTTGGCGTCGAGAGTGGTCAAGGGGAGAAGCGTGAGTGCTAAGAGTGTCAGAAAAAACTTTTTCATTTCTCTGGGAGTGTATTAGTGTTTTTGAGGGAGTCTAACATACATTGATAGGTGGCGGGTTGGCGCTCGGCCAAGATGCCATATTGGACAATGGCCGTCTTCTGATAGCGGGCGGCCTCCTCCTTCCGATCCTCCTGCGAGAGGCAGAGGCGGTAGAGGTTGTAGTAGCAACGCGCCAACAGAGGCATCACACCTTGCGGATTACGTGCCATGAGGGGCAGCAACATCCTTTCGCTCTGTTTGTAACGGATTTCCGCCTCCTTGGGGTGACCAGTGGTGAAGTAGAGGTGACCCAGCGAATTGCAGATGCCGGCGCGTTCCAATTCCCCCTTTTCCAAGTTCTTGGTGCGCATCAGGGCCGACTGCAAAGTCTTCTGTGCCAAGGTGTAATCTTTCAATTGCTCATAGACATCGCCGAGGTGATTTTCCACCAGTACCAATTGGCGGAGGATGTCCTGCTGGGTCGAGTCTTGGGCCAGGAGGGACAGACAAGAGTCGCGCAATGCCGTCAGATACTCGCGGGCCTGTTCCTGTTGCCCGGTAGCCATCAACAATGTGGACAAGGAGAGTCGTACATTCAGTTGGTCCATCTTCCAACGCTCGGCATCCATCTTGTAGAGACTGTCAATGTCGGCCGTGGCGATGTCCAACTCCTTTCGTGCCAAGTCGTAAAGCCCCAACTGGAGGTAGGAGAGGCTCAGTCGGTGACTGGACCAAGCGCGTTGCACGATGTTGCTGCCGAGGTGGCGGAGAACCACCTCGTAGGCGGTACGTGCCTCGCTCCAATCGGCTTGCAGGTAGGCGAAGTCGGCAAACTTCAACATGCTTTGCGTCTGGGTGGTATCGCTCCACGCCGAACGGCGCAACAGCGAGTCGGCTTTTTCCATATTCTCGACACCTCCTGCCAGCATGTAGAGTTCGGCCATGTGCATCATGTCGCCTCGCTCCTCGGCGGTGAGGATGGCTTGCTGTATCTTGCCCTCTTGTACCATCGAGATAACTTCGCGTTCGGTCTTCGATACCTCCGAGAGGTCGATGCGCGAGAACTTTTCTGCTACGGCCGAGGCCTGTGTCTTGCTCTGTTGCAAGGCGGCAGTGGCTTTCTGCACTCCTTTCTCGTATTGGGCGGTGGTGATGGAACCCTCTTGTCGGCGTTGTGCCAACTTGGCTTTTTCCTTCTGGAACTGTGCCTCGTAGTTGGCCGATGCGGCACGTTCATAGGTGTCGCGCATCAGCTTGAACTTCTTGGTAGGGCACATCACGATGGTGAAGACCACATTCGTTCGACCCGAAATGATCCACTGTTCCAACGCCTCTTTGTTGAATATCTCGTACCCCGCCTTCTCGATGCGACGCACGGTGACCAGGTCGCCGGCATGGAGGGTTCGGAAGTTGAGGATGAAGTTGCCGGCCGAGTCCGACACCGCGTTGGCGGCATTCTGTACTTGGATGGTGACTCCCGCCAACGGCACTTTCTCATCGGCACCTCGGTACTCTTTGATTACACCGTGGGTCACGACTTGACCCCACACTGCCTCCACCAAGGTGCAGTGCATGACAAGGACAAGTGTCAGGAGCAGGATATGTCTCAAGTAGTATTTCATCATTTTGAGGTCCGTCTAAGAGTAAATGCGAGGGGAGTCCGTTTTCTCCTATCAGGTTGGTCAATCAGAAACCCTCCCTCTTTAAAATTGCGGCAAATATAATGAAAAAACGCTTATTGTGTATAATAATGTGTCAAATATTACTTTTTTTCTTCCATTTTCTTCCATTCTGCGAGAAAAAGAGACGAAATAACGACTCTTTTTACTTCAACAGCATGGCTGCCACCGAGAGAATCGTTACCACCTGTATGAAGCGTCGGAAGGCTTTTTCGGGGAACAATTTGACCAGTCGGATGCCAATCAAGGCGCCGATTCCGATGGCCGGTAGCATGAGTAGATTGAGCGAGAAAGTGGACCAGGTGATATTGTCCCAGACAAAGATTTGCAGGGGTACTTTCAGGAGGTTGACAACCAGAAAGAACCAAGCATTGATGCCAATATAGGCCATTTTTTCTTTGCGCATCGACAACAGATAGACCGACATCACAGGCCCCGCAGCATTGCCAATCATGGTAGTAAATCCTCCGAGGAGTCCAAACAGCGCCGAGTACCACCAACAGTTCATCCAACGGTTCTCTTTGCCGAAAATCTCACTCCACAGCATCACGCCCAATGCCAGCGCCAGGGTCCAACCCATGAGGGTGCGGAACCGATCTGTCGGTATCATGCTGTCCACCAGGATGGCGACAAAGAATCCCAGAATGGCTGTGGGCAACAGGCGGACCACTACTTTCCAGTCGGCAATCCGTTTGTAGTAGGCCACGGCAATGATGTCCGCCAGACAGAGCATGGGTAATATCACACCGGTCGATTCTTTGGCTCCGAAGGCCATCGCCATGTAAGGTACAACCAACAACATCATACCCTGTATGCCCGTCTTGGACATGCCTATACACAAGGCCGTCAGGGTCAAAATGGACCACTGGAAGAGGGTTAAATCAAGCGACAACAATTTGTTATTTTCAATTATTTATTATTTGGACAATTTTCCCTCCCGTTGGTTTATTTCGGGAGGGAAATTTTGACGGATTTACTTTTTGCCGGGAGTCGGCGATGGAGTGATTTTTCCACCCTCGCTATGTGCCACGAACTGCGGTGCCATCTGACTTTGGATAGTGGCAATGCCCACCGAGAAGGTGCCTTCGTTGGTGACGTGGCAATCGTAAGTCAATGTGTATGAGCCTTCTGCCAGTCGACGGATAAAGAAGTTCGTCTGGCTGTCCTTGGTCTCTTGGTAGTAGAAGAAGTCCTCCCAACCGTGACGAGAGAGTTGGTCAACTGGTTCCAGCGTGGCGGGACGTTCGTCGGTCAAGGTGAGGTACTCCAAAGCCTTGGTGCAAGTGATGATGAGACGCACTTGCACTTTCTGTCCGAGGTGCAGATTTGCGTTCTTTTTGCCCTCCAACGAGAGGCGGCGCCATTCCCCGTTGTCGTCCTGCGCCCAGAGTTCCTTGCGGAGGGTCAACTCCTTGACGCCCTGCTTCTTAACCTCCTGCATAGGTGCCTCGTACTGATGCACGACAGCTCCCCAGGCGGGGTGATTCTCACTCTTGACAATCTCCACGCGGTGGGCATCGGCCGGCAGGTCCATGCGCATGTTGCCCAGCAGCGGATTAAGGGCTTTGTAATCAACGGGTTTACCATCAATCTTGATCTGCAACAATGGGGTAGTATCCATCTCGGCGTGCAACCAATCTCCGCCTGTGCGGAGCAAGGCATAGACTGCATCTGCCGCCATGCTCGAACCACCCCAGTCGGAGGTCTGTTTCTCCAACAGAAGCCATTGGCGCACACGTTCTATCTCGGTGACATATTGTTCTGCCGACACCTCGTTCATTGCCTCCAGGATGGTGGCGGTGTGTGCCACGGGGTGCGACCAGAAGTTTTCCAGACGCTCCCAGTACATGCCTTTGTCCTTGTCGTTGATGGCCAACTGCCTGAAACTCTCCACAATACGCTGTGCCTCTTTCTCGTGGCCCGAACGTTGCAAGGTGACGGCGCAGAAGGCTCTGTTGGTCAACGACAGGTCGTGCCATCTCTTCTCCATCGCACTCAGTATGCGGTTGCGTAACAAGCTGGTGCTCAACTTGATGGCGGTCGATGTGTAGGGCCTGTCCTTGTCGAACAGAGTGCAGATGTATGCATAGTCGCCATAGTCCAACATATCCACCTTGCCTGTCTCCACCAGGTCATCTTTCAGTTCTGCCAACACCTCTTTGTCCAGATATTGCAGCGCCTTGATAAGTGCTGCCGACAGTTTCTCGTCCTCTTGCAGACATCCCAACAGACGCAGTCGGCCCAACAGTTGGAGCACCGTCGAAGTGGCCCAATAGGAGGCTATTGTGTCTCGTGGATTGTCGAACCAACCGAAGCCTCCATTCTTTTTCTGCAATGCCAACAGTTTGTCCATCAAGGCGTTGTAGTCGGCGCGGTTCTGTTCGGGGTTCAATAATCGGCTCAAGGCCTGCATCTGTTCCTCCTGTTGGTCGGCAGCACGGGTCCAGGGGGAAGCTTGCAACGTAGTGGTTTTCAAATCTTGGTCCTGACGCAGGCGGGAGACCTTTTCCAGGGCGGGTTCATTCTTGACCAACGACGCTGCCATACCGAGGGCAAACAGGTTGTGTGCCAAGCCTGTAGAGGTCACCAGATCGGTGTTTGCAATGCTGGGCAGGGCCGAGATGCAGTACCACGTCGGATTGCTGCAAGCGGTCAGTACGCTATGAGATTTTCCTACCGAGGGTCGATGCACATCCAGTGTCAATGTCTGTTGCCCCGCGGTCAGGAAGAATGGCTGACCCTCGATGACCGGCGAGGTGCTTGGCAATATGGGCAACTTCTGTTGTTCACCATCGCCATTGCCTTGACCGTCAACCACTTTGATGCGGAATCCGATGTAAGGCTCGTCCAACGGAGCCTCGCATTCTATGCCCACCACCTCTGTGCCCTTGGCGCCGATGTTGAGGGTGTACTGCTTCTTCTTCAGCACTTTATCGGTGCGTGGGTCAAAGAGTTCCACCAGGGCCACTGCCTTGACCGCCGAGTCGGCAGCATTCTGCACATTGGCCATCAGGGTGGTCCTGTCGCCCGAACGGAGGAAGCGGGGCAGCGAGGGTTGCGCCATCAGTGTCCTTTGTGCCAATATCTCCTTCTGCATCAGGCAGGTAGCCATCGTTTTGGAGAAGGCCAATGCCTGCATGCACCAGGTTGTATTGTCATCGGGCACATCAAACTCTATCTGGAAATTACCCTCCATGTCCGATGTCAACGTCGGCCTCCACAATGCCACATGGGTCTTTGTGGTGCGGACGGAGATATTTTCCAAGGCAGAATTGTCAACCGCCATGGCCATTTCCACATCTTCGGCATCCACAGACCTGAAGCCATAAATTGCATTCGAGCCTGTATAGGAATTGCTTTGGGAGGAACCCTTCATCTTGGATGCTAAACTTCTTCCGAGTCTTTTCAGTCCGCCAGAAGTACTGCCTACCGTCACTACTTCATTTAATTCTAGCCCTGAAATACGTCCTTGTAATGCTTCATCGATGCGGCTGTATCGGTAGATTCTGTTGATAGGTAGATCTGGAGTTGATATGTTAAATCCCAGATACATATATCTGCTCTCTTCTGGGCAACAAACATTCAAGCGAGTGGATGTATTGTTGAGAGAAAAGGATCGGTCATATAGTTTTGGTTCCCAATAGGTTGCCTTGAAATCCCATCGATTGGAATTCAGTTTTTCAAGTGCCATGTCGTAGATGTCCAAAACCATTCGGCCTTGCAAAGGCTTGCCTTGTTCGTCGGTCAGTTGCAAGGTCCAATGTTGTTTGCTGCCAGGGGCAACCTTGTCGCGGAAAGTGATGGTTTTCAAGTGGATTTCCTCTTGGTTGGGCGATGGCAAAGTCACTTTGGTATTCTGTGGTTTGCCGTCTATGCAGGTGAAGAACTCTACATTCAGTTTCTCGTCCTTGCCCTCGGGCATAGGTAACTCAAACCAGTGTAACCCAGCCGGATATTCTATCCATCGCTTCTCCATAATCTGGGCGCGCGATTGGGCAATATAAAAGATGTGACAGGCACGGCTGTTGCCAATCAAAATCCTGGCTTTACCCTCCGGGGTGACCGATTGCATCTTTTCAGGAATCCATAGACCTTCCTTGCCGGCTGGTATCGTGGTGTCGGTGGCGCGGAATAGGGTAATCTCTTTCTCTATGCCGATGGCCGACTCATCCCCTTGGATGGTGGCCTTGAAAACATAACAACCCGAAGGAATTTGATCCCAATCGAAGGCAGGAACGGAGGTCGAGAATATGCCACGCTTCACTGTTTCGCCTCCCTCTTTGTGCTGGAGGGAATAATCGCAAAGTGCCTCTTTTTCATTTTCTTCTGTGCTTTCAAACTGGATGGGCAGGCAAGCTGCCTCTCCGTAGCTGAGGAGGAAATCGCTCTCCGCCAGTGAGATTCTTCTGCCTTTGCCCAGTCGGAACGAACAACTGCTTGATTGGGTCTCTCCCGAAGCATTGGAACAGGTCGCTTTGACCTGCATCTGGAATACGCGGCAGCGCTTTTCAGCGTCAGTGTCGTTCCGTACAGAAGTCCACTCTGTGGGGCAGACATATTCAAAACCGCCTGCTTCGTCTGTCATGACCGTAAATTCCTGAGGGTTCAGGTTGTCCTGCAAGGCAAAATCGCTCCAAGTCCAATAGGAGGATGGAGTCAGTTCACATTTGACCTTTCGGAACGAGAGAGGCATGCCGCTGAAGGTCATCACTTTGCCTCGTATGATGGCAGGTTTGTCCAATGCCTGTTTCTCGGGGGTGTTGCTGAGGTCCACATAGAAAGTCGGAGCTTTGTATTCGCTCACTTCAAAGTATTTCCTTTCAATCCGGGCTCTATCTACATTCGCTACTATGGAGAAAGTTCCGTTCATGCGGTCTTTTGGAATCCTGAATTTGACTTGGATTTGTCCCCATTCGTCAATGTCGGTCAGTCTGTTTTCGATCGCTTTCCCATTGCTGTCGTATAGCGTGATACTTAATGCGTTGGATCTGGTAGAAAGGGGTTTTCGCTCGGTGGCCGATTGTTCATAGAGCAGGACCGTGGCTTGCAGTGTGTCACCTGGTCGATAGATAGCTAAGTCTGTAAGAATCTCTCCGACAATGGGGGTTGTCTGATTTCGTTCGTAATATCTGCCAAAAGAAAAAGACTTGCGTTGTATGGGTGCATTAAGATATTTGTCTTCTCTCAATGTCATCGTATAACCTTGCCAATACTTAGTAGGTGCTATCTGTTTTAGGCAACCATTCTTGTCCGTTTTTCCCAACGGGACGGGAAATCCTGAAACGTATTTATTCAGGTCCCATAGAGTTACATTTTCAAGGGGGGCTCCATCCCTTGCATCCAGGGTAAAGATATGGTTTCCGTCGTTTCCTTGGATGACAAACGAACGGATGTCTGATACCGTAACAAGTCGTCTGGAGAACTCTAATTCCTTTTCATACTCCTTGGGACAAAACCACTCGCCTTGAGGCGTTTCGATAGCCGCTTCAAGAAAATAGACGCCATAGGGGAGTGTGCTGAAGAGGACGGATTTCGTTTCTCCCTCCTTTCCTTTTTCCACTATGCGTTCCTCAACCAGTTCCAGTTGTTTTGTCCTGTAATATTCGTCTATGTCAAAGCTATCAAATAGTCTGTATAGGGAGAAACTATACCAGTTAATTTTCTTGCGATAGGGGCGCAAGTCTTGCGGGACACGATAGAGCGAGAGCTTGACGCGAGATGGGAATAGACATTTGAAGGATACATCCACCTTTAGCGGCTGATCGGATGGAACTATGTTTGGAAAATTTATGTCGTTGGCTATGGATTCAAGATGGGCAACTCGATTCTTGATATATACCGAGCATTCAGCATGAGGAAACTTTTTGACATATTCCTGGCCAAGGGTATGGAACTTTAGGCGGGGTAGTTCTTCCCCGACACGGCAATAAAGCAAACCGACCTCCTCCTTATTCCTATATTTCTCAATCAGTTCGTCCAAACTTTTTTCGCGGTTTGGGCTGTTTCGTAGAAGAAGATCCTCGATGTAGATAGTGGCATAAAGGTCTTTGTCCTGAGCATGAACAGAGAGCCATTGCTGCTTGAAATCCTCTTTCTGCTTCGGCGTTGCTTTTTCCCAGCATTCCAAATGCTCGTTTTTCAGTCGGGCTCCCAAGTCATAAAGATAGGGCAAGCAGCGTTTGCCCCACTTGTCGCCGGGGTTTATGATGTTCTTGTATTTCGTGACTGGGGTCAACAAGGACGAGATGTCGCCATTGCCCTGTGGGTCAAGGGCTTGGTCCAGGAAAGCATTTTTCAAACTGTCACGCTTGGCGTTGGTCCAAAGTGAGATGTCGTCACTCTCGTCGTCACCGCCATTCTTATAATTGCCGATTCTATCGACGGCGCAACTTTCATAGAGGTAAAGCAACGTGCGATAGTCGGGGGAGAAGTGGCCCACGTTGCGGATGGAGTCAATCAGGGCGATGACTTCCGTCATCTTGTGGAACGACACTACGAGGCGTGACTCGCAAATCTGCAAAGTGGCTCGAACGGCCTTGTTCTGGTCGCCCTCCCGGAGTGCCTTTTCCAAGACGGGACGGGCATTGGCCTCTACCTCCTGCGGGAAGTCGAAGTCGGGCGTCTGGAATGTGTTCTTGC
>JAEEGK010007737.1_pt1 | contig 25580 bp, 17 predicted proteins | sample 8958771 | NCBI WGS metagenome assembly JAEEGK01 (sample SAMN16246547, study PRJNA631951) | gut metagenome | biome: gut microbiome; feature: rumen; material: SC-attached | host: Bos | place: Iran: Karaj | collected 2018-10
GTTGCATATTATTTTGAAAGTTTATATAATTGTGATGATTTAAGAGTTATTAATAAACAATATATGAAATTAGATTATTATTTAAATCAAGCTATTGAAGAATATAAAAGAGAAAATGAAGAAGAAGAAGAAGAAGAAGATGAAGAAAATGATAAAAAGAAAGAAAGTAATAATGAAGGTAATAATAGTAATAACAAAAATAATGATAATGATAATCAAATAATTCAAAGAAGGAGTAAAGAAAAAGAAAAAGGAATTTCTGCTCAAAATATGGTTCTATTGAGAAATGAAAGAAATAAGAAAAATAGAGTAAGAAGGAAATCTCAATTTGTTGAACAGTTACAATTTGATTTTAATGAATTAAGAAATAAATTTAGTAGGGATGAAGAAATATAAATTTTTTTATTTTGATTTTTTATTTGTTTATATGTATAAATTAAATATTTCATAAAATTCTATTTTACTCCTTTATTTCATTATACAATCTTTGTTATGTTTTACATTAAAAAACAATATTTTTATTAGATTTTTTATTTATTGGGTTTTTATTTAATGAAAATAGTTTTAAATTAAAAATATATTTTGAAATTTTTTATTATTAGATATCTTTTGAAGAAATAATATATTTATATTCCCTGTGAATACATTCTTAAAAATATAAATTCAACAAATAAGGAAAATAAAAATTTTAGATTATTATTCTAATTTTAAGTTTTTAAAAATAATTTTACAAAAATAAAAAATTGAAAAAACCAAAAAAAATTAAAAAAATAAATTAAACAACAATAATAATAAAAAACTATATAAACTTTTAATTATTCCCTCCTTTATTTTTTTTAAAATCTTCATTCTCTCTTCTAAAAGGCATATAAATATTTCCATTTTTAGCAGCAGAATCATACAAATCACTAAAAACACCTTTATAATTATAAAAAATATGATCATTTTCTTTAATTAATTTCTGATATCTTAAATTAAAATTAGGATTAGATGGATTTCTAAAATCTTCAAATTCAGCAACTCCTTTTTTTTTATTATTAGCAGTTTTATCCATTAAATTTTCTTCTTTTTGAGCAGAAATTGAATCATCAGAATTATTTAAAATATTATATTTAACACTACTTCTATTAGCAACAGTTCCATTTTCATATAATCTAGGAACCCAATAACTTTCACTTTCTGCAAAAGGACCATATTTCCTTTTCATATTTAAAAAAGAATCTTCACCATAACTTTTATTAATTTCTGGTATTCTAATACTAATATGATCAGTTGGTAAAAAACTTCTTTCATATTTATCAATATCATCCTTATTTCTCTTATTAAAATAATATTCTTTGAAATTAGAATATTTAGGAACTAAATTAGGTTCATTACAATGATATGTACAACCCACACTCCATCTTAATGGATTATCTGGATTATATTTAGGAAGGGATTTGTGTATATTTGGACGATTTAATGGTTTGTTTATATCTTTTGATATAAATTCTATATATGCTTGATCTGGGTTGTTTCCTGATGTTGGTTTACTATTTGGAAACCTTGAAAATGGCTTTACTGGATTTATTGAATTAAAAAGCATTTGATTTGGACTTAGTGATGGAGAAATTTTTAATTTATGAATACTACGTGTTGAATTATTATTTCCTTCTGATATTATTCGACCTGAAAATATAAATGGACGTGACATTTTTTTGTTCTTATTTTTTCTTTTGATTTTTTAGTTATTTTTTTTTTAAATTATTTTTTTATTATAATTTTTTTTTTTTTTTTTTAATGTTTTTAATTTATCTATAATTAATAAATAATATTATGTCACGAGATTTATTTTTATGAATACAACAACATAAAAAATAACTTTTTATAATAATGGTATAATAAAAGAAGAAAAAATGAAAAAAATAAAGAATAAATATAAAAAATAGAAAATTTTTTTACCTTAAATATTAAAAAATCTTTTAAAAGTTTATTTAATGAGAATTCATTTCAGCTTCAACTTCTTCTCTAGTAGGCATAACACAAAGAGCACCTTTTTTAGTAGTAACAAGAGAAGCAGCAGCTTGTGCGAATTTAAGAGTATCTTCAACTTTATCCATATCTAAATTATCAAGTCCATATTCTAAAACTTTACTAAGAGCAGCACCAAAGAAGCAATCACCAGCACCAGTAGTTTCAATAGTATTAGGATTTTCATAAGCTTTAACAAAAACATCTTTACCACCATAATAACCTCTAGCACCATCAGGACCATAAGTAGCAAAAACTAATTTAGTATGATATTTATCTAAAATAGCATGAATTCCTTTATCATAATCAGTTTCTCCAGTTAAGAATGTAATTTCATTATCAGAAATTTTTAAAATATCAGCAAATTGTAATCCATATTCCATCCATTCTTTAGCTTTTTTCTCACTTGACCAAAGTGGTGGTCTATAATTAGGATCAAATGATATTATACATTTTGCATTTTTTGCTATTTTAAGTGCTTCAATTGTTGCATCTTCAGCTGGTTGATCTGTGAAGGAAAGAGTACCAAAATGGAAAATTGTAGCATTTTCAATTAAACTTTTATTTCTTTGAATATCTTCTTTAGTTAACATAATATCTGCTCCTGGTTTTCTATAAAATGAAAAGTCTCTATCACCATTTTCTTTTTTTTCAACAAATGCAAGAGTTGTGTGAACTTTTTTATCAAGTGTTAATCCAGACATATCAATATCTTGTTCTTCTGTTCTTTTCTTTAACATTCTTCCAAACATATCATTTCCTACTTTACCTATGAATGCTACATTCTTTCCTGCTTTTTTCATCATTGCTAATAAGTTACAAGGAGCTCCACCTGGATTACATTCATATAATGGATTTCCTTGATCTGATTCACCGGTTTGAACCCAATCAATTAATAGTTCTCCTAAACCTACACAGTCGTATTTCCTTGACATATTTTTTTTTTTTATAAAATTTTTTTTTTTTTGTTGTTTTTTATATGTTTTTATTGGTAAATGATGTTTATGGTTTTATTATTTTTTTTTTTTTGGAGGAAATATTAATTCATTTTTTACGGTATGTTATGTAAATTTTAAAATTTTTATAAAGAATTTTAAGTTTGTTTTTTTTATTTTTTTTTTGATTATAAAATTCTCTTTTTTTAATTTTAATATGTGATAACTGAAATGAATTGTTTATTCTAATGAAGCAAATTAAAAACATTTTGAAAAAGTTTAAATTATTTTGAGATGAATTTAAAAAAATTAAAAGATAACAAATAGAATAATTTTATTAAAAAATTATAAAGAATATTTTATTCAAAATTTAGGTTTGATTAGTATTAACTCATTAGAAAATATAACTGTTATTTTTTTATTTATTTTTTATAAAATACATAAAATAATTTTATAAATTTATATTGTATTAATATCAAAAACATAGAAATATTCGAAATACTTTAATCTTTCATATATTTTTATTTTTTATATTAAATTAAACTTATCTATGTTTAGATATTTATCATTAATATTTGAATATTATAAAAATTATTGAAATAAAAATATATTAGCACCCCATGACATATATATGTTTAAAATGTTATATTTCAATAAATTAAAATATTTTAAAAAAATATTTCATTTTATAAAAAAATATAAATATATTAATTAGTTTTTAATTTATAAAAAAATTAAAAATGATAATATATAAAATTATATAAACAATAAGAATTAATAAATATTCATTTATTTCACAATAAAAAATATCATTTATATTTAAAAAGATATATAAAAACAAGTAAAGGAAATTTTATAAATTAAAGAAATTTTTTATCAATTTGTAAAAAGAATAAAGAATTTTAAAATTATTTTATTAATTGTTTTTAATGAATATGACAAACAAAAATCAAAATACAAATAATTCATCTTTTAAAGTATTGAATCGTAATAAATTAATTGGAGTAAAAAATTTATCAAATGATGCATTTACAAAATTTAATTTAGATGGTTCTTATTCTTCTTTTTCTAGTTTTCATTTCTCTACAAATAATTTATCAATAAAAAAAAATGAAAAATCTCTATTTAAAACAAAGTCAATGAAACATTATCCAAATTTAAATAAATTAAATTTATCTACTCTAACTAAATTTAATAACACAAATTTAAAATATTTACCAAAAAGCAAAATTGATTTTCCAAAAATGAAATCTATTCCAATAATTTTTCAAAAACAAAATAAAGATATTTCTCTTAAGTTATCAAAATCTTTATTTTTATTAGAAAAAGGAATTAATGTAAACGATAAAATGAAGTTTAAAAATGAATATAAGATAAAAATAATTAAAATTATGGATAAATATTTTAAATTAAAAAATAAATATAGTGAATTTTTATCAGATGATAAAAATTATTTAGTAAATGATTTATATAATTCTTTAAAAAAATATAATAATGAATTTATAGACTTTTTATTTGATGATATAGGAAATAATTTAAATTTTATTCTTTGGAAAACATTAATAATTTATATTTCACAAAATATAATTACTCATTTTCAAATTTTAGAAAGTTATTTATCTGAATTGTCTACAATTAAAAATCAAAATATTTTATTAAAAACTAAGAATAAAATTCAAAAATATGAAAAAGGGAATAATGTAGTTAATGTTATAAAAATGAATTTAAAAGAAAATCAAAAATCATTAACAGAAAAAAATAATAATATTAATAAATATTCAAATGATGAGTCTTCTAAAAAAATAAATGATAATATAAAGACAATTAAAATATTTAAATTGAAATCAGAAATAAATGATTTGACTACTTTATTAAATAAAAATAAAATATATTTTCAAAAATATTTAGATTTAAAAGAAGAATTAGAAAAGAATAAATTATATATTAATGAACTTAATGAATTATTTCATAAAATGAAAATTAAAATGAATGTTAAAATTGATAATTTAAATGAATATAAAAAAGATTTTGAAAAAAAAATGTTAAAATTAACAAAAGAAAATGATCAAAGTTCCCAAGATATAGAAATAAAAGAAAAAATTATTATAAATGAAAAAATTGAAATTCAAAAATTAAAAGTTTTATCAGAAATAAATAATGAAAGACTATCTATGTTAAATGAAGAATTGATATCATGGATTAAAATGTATCAGGACGAAAAAAAAGAACATAATAAAACAAAAAAAACTTTAGAATCTTTAGAAAATTTAATGAGAAATATTGATGAAAATTAAAATGAATAATAATAATTTTTTTAGTAATATTTAATTATTTAAAAAATATTTATTAATTAATTATTAAATATTTCTTAATTTGTAAATTAAAATTAAATAATATTAAAAATCTTTTCAATACAATATAATAATAAAATGCCATACAAAGAGAATATAATAAATTCATATTTATTAATTCATATTTTATTTATTACAGTAATAAACTAAATAAAAAAATAAATTTACTTAATATATTTATAATTTTCCATTTCAAATAAAAAATTATTTCATATAAAATCCCAAATATTATAATAATATCAATTTTAATGTCAAACGTAGAGCCTGAACCAGGAGAAATCATAGAAAATAATAATTTAAATAAATCTGTATTTTAATCTTAATTTATTATTAAAATATAAAATAGGCTGTTTCGCTCAAATCAGAAGACAGTGACAATGAATCAAATTTTTTCTTAAAAAAAAAATTAAATAGAAGTGAATTAATTGAGGAAAATAATGAAAAAAAACAAAATATTTTATGTAAGCATTTTTTAAGAGGAAATTGTTTAAATGGTGATAAGTGTAATTATAGTCATTCAAAAAAAAATATACCTTGTAAATTTTATCATGGAATTGGAAATTGTACAAAAAAAAATTGTGAGTAAAATTTTATTTATTTTTTAATTCATTTTATTAGATTTTCACATAAAGAATTAAACGATGAAGGAAAAAAAAAATTTATTATTCAACATGAATCATTTTTAATTTCTGCAAAGAATAAATTTGGAAAAACGAAAGTCGATGAATTATTAAATGAATATATAAATGAAAAAAAAAAAATTAATGTTAATAATAATAATCAAAATGTAAATAATAATTTAGGATTTTATATTCCAATATATTATCCTTATTTAATTTTATATGATGATCAAAATGTAAATAATCAAAATCAAATTCCTTTCATAAATTTTCCAACAGTAAATCAATTTAAAATTAGTCAACAAGGGATCAAATAAGGAATTTATTTGTGATAAAAAATAAAAAAAAAATAAATTTGATTTAATTCTTAAAAATAATCTTATTAAAAACCGTATTTATATAAATAGTCATTTGTTTTTAATAAATATATATATATAATATTATTTTTGGATGAAATTTTAAAAAAAAAATTTTGAAAACAAAATTAAAAATTATTTTTTAAATCTATTTTATTTTTTTAAATGACATTCAAAATATATTATATTATATAAAAGTAAAATGTCAGAAAATGAAGAAGCAACTCAAACAACAATTTTTGGAATACAAATTCCAACAATAACATTTGAAAAAAAAATTCGTTTTATAGTAGCATTAATTGGATTAATTGCAACAATTGTAAATACAGTAACAGGAATTTCTCTTCCAAAATATAATGTTGATTGTGTTGAAGATATGACATTTAATGTAACTTCAAATGTTAATGGATTTTTAAGAAATTCACCAAATTTTTCTACTTTTATTAAATCATTTACTTCTATTTTATTTGATGGATATATAATTTATGCTTTTGTTGGATGGATTCTTTATAGTAAAAATTTTAGATTTATTATTACTTTTATTTTAAATATTATTGTTTATCAAATTTTAAAACAATTTTGGGAAATTAGAAGACCTAATGGTTATTATTGGGATCAAACACATTTTCCTTCTATTTTTATTAATTATAATCCTACTACTAAAACTTTTTATGCTTGTGAATTAGCTATTTTAATTACTGCTGCTTTTGAATGGAAAAGATTAGGTAGTAATATTTTTTTCTGGATTGGAATTGCTTTATATGTTGTTGAAGGATTTATTATGATTTCTTTTAGAGCTCATTTTATTATTGATATTTTTTCACCTGGATTTTTAGGACATTATTTATTTATTTTAGTTGAATATTATTTACAAAAAATTTTAAAAAATGAAAATATTGATATTGATAATTTAAAAATTTCTAAATTACCAATTTAAAAAGAAATTAGAATTTTTATTATATTTTATTATTGCTATTATTACAAGTTTATTAGAATATTAGAAATAGACAAATAAAATTTAGTTATTTATGTTATATAATTATAACTTTAGAACTTAATTTAAATAAAAAAATTAATTTTTTTAACTAATAAAAAAACATAATTCTATTATAATTTATATCTAAACTCTAATTATTAACACATATCAAACATCTATTTAAACATCAAACTTTCCCTTTATTAACTAAAAATTATTAATTATGAAAATATTGAAAAAATAAAAATCAATTAAAATAATAAAAGGAAATTTTAAATAATCACTTACTTTTTATTAGGTAACAAAGTTAAAAAAAAAAATGGAAACAAAATAATTTTTTGTCTAGGAAACAAAGATAAAAACATATCTTTATATATATTAGGAATAATAAATTCCCTTAAATTATCTTCTCTCTGATTCATTATTTCAACTTCTTTATTTTCATAAGTAATCTTATTAGGATAATGATTTAATAAATTATCTTTCCCTTGAATTTTAGAATAAGTAATTTCACATATTTTTTTTGAATTAGTAAAAGACCATTTATTCCCATTAAATATATAATAAAAATAAGGGATATAATAACTATTTGTAAAATTTATAAAACTATATCCAAAATTTTTATAATGATTTGAATCAGTTGGTAAAATAAATACATCATAAGTCCCTCTGAAATTTTGATCTATAATACTAATTAACATTTCTCTTGTGAATTTATTTGGAATATTTTTTATCATCATTGTTGTTCGTGTATCTTCTAAATTTAAAACTCTTAACATCTCTACATTTAAACCAAATTTCTCACTTAAACTATTTTCATCATTTTTATCTTCAGAATTAATATTTACATCATTAGTAATAACTTGATTATTTATATTAAAACTGTTATTACTATTATTTTTATTATTATTCATATTATTATTTATTTTAATAGCATTTTCTTTTTCATTTTGTTTAAAAATATTTTTAAACATTAGTGATATATTTTCTTTGTTATAATAGTCAGAATTTATACTCTTTTTAAAAGAATCTACATTATTTACACTTACTGAAGTTGGATTTTGAATATTTTCATTATTTTTATTTATATTATTTAAATTTATACTAGTTTGTGATATTATATCAGTAGTGTTTCTACTTGGTTTTTCTAATAATAATCTTTGTTCTTCCATTTCTTTAAAAAAGTCTGAAAAACGTGATTTTTGTGGAGTCTCATTTTGATTTTTTTTTTGAGGATAGAAATTAGAAAGAAATGTTTCAACATCACCACAATCAATAATTTCTTTATTTTTTTCTTCTTTTTTCATTTCTCCTTTTTCTTTTTGAATTTTATTTTCTTCATTTGATATAGAAATAATTAAAAAATCATCAAAACATCCTGTAATTTTTGGTTGAGTGGACTTTAAATTTTTTTTTTTATCAATTGAATTCATTTTTATTTTATTTTTTATATTATAAAACATCTTAATTATTCAGTTATTTCAAAAAAAACTCTGTGTAAAATCATAAAAAAAAATTGCAATAATTATTAACTATTTATTATTTTTCAAATTTTATTCAAAAGAAATTCAACAAATGAATATTATATTATATTTTGATAATTAAATACATATATTAATGAGAAAAATAATTTATATTTATATTTTGTTTTTTTATTATTTTGATGAAAATTTAATTCATCAATATTACTTATTTTCATACTCTAAAACATTATTTTTCATCATTCTATCTTTAGGATTATCCATTGCAAGAATGCAATAATCATCAATTTTAAAATGTGATATAAATGAAAGTAAAACATAAATCATAACTCCTAACCATAAAAATAATTCATATGCAACAAATTTAATTTCCCTTTTACCAATTAATACTAAATCATATATTATTGCAATAGTATAAACTCCTATTCCTGAAAAGATCATTATTAAATCAATTTTATATGTTAGAAAATAATTTATTTTTTTTATTAATAATAAAATAAATTTCACCAAATTCCATAATGTATTACATAAAAAAACTATTATCCAAAGTGCTATAAAAAATTTGTGTCCTCCATTTAAATTTTTAGTATTTCTAGTACATAAACATGCACAAAATAAAACAATAAAATCAAATATAAGGTTTATTATAATTATAGAATATGAACAACATTTTGTACAACATTTCATTTTTATTATTAACTTATGTTTAAGAATTCTTATATTAATATTAAATTATTTTAAAATTTCATGATAATTAAAACATATTTTAAATATTATAAAAAAAAATAATTTATGTAATAAAAAAATTGAAATGAAATTTAAAATCAATAAAGCAAATTATTCACCTAGTAAAATAAAAGTCACAAAATCAAATCAAATTTTTTATGAAACATTAAAACTAAATATAAATAATAAATTTTATATCGATAAAATAATGCAAAAAGATGAAATAACGACAATAATAAGTAATATTTTACTGAAAGAAGAAAGAAATATTCCTGAAATATTTATAATAAAAACATATTTATCTCAATTAAAAAAATTTATGGAAATTATAAACACAAATGATTCAGAAATTTCAGTAGATTCAGTATTAACAAAAGTAAGTAAAGAACTTCAATTAAAAAAAGTAGAAGAAAATACTTTTTTAATGAAAGTAGGAGAAAAAGGAAATAATTTTTATGTAACATTATCAGGTTCAGTTATAATATTAATGCCTAAAGAATTTGAAGTATCAATGAATAGAGAAGATTATTTAAATCATTTAAAATTATTATATAATAATAATGAAGATTATTTACTAAAAAAAATTGTATATTTAAATAAAAATATTTTCCAAGTTGAAAAAGATGAATATGAAATTATGGATTCAAATTATGAAATGATAAATTATCCAATTGAAAAATATTTATCAAGAATAAATTATGAAGTAATTGATGATAAAATAAAAAAAAAGATATTATTAGATGAAAGAAATATAATAAAAGAAATTGATTCTTCAAAACCAGATTATTTAGTTAAAAAATATATAATTAAAATATTTGGTTATGTAAATGTTATTGAATTAGGAAAAGGAAGTACATTTGGAGAAATTGCTTTAATTAATGAAAATAATAAGAGAACTGCTTCAATTTTTGTAAAAAAAAAATCAATTTTTGGAACTTTAACTTCTCATTCTTTTAAAGAATTTATGAAAGTATTTTTAGAAAAAGCAAAAAAAAGAAAAATTTCTTTTATTTTTAGTACACCTTTATTTAAAAATATGAATATTTCTGATATAGTAAAATTATATTGGAATTTTTTTGTAGAAAAAAAAATGAATAAAGGAGAATATTTATTTAAAATAAATGAAGAAAGGAAAATTTTGTATTTTATACAAAAAGGAAGTTTTAAATTAATTATTCCACAATGTACTTTAAATAAAGTTAATTTTTTTGTTTCTGAGATTAAAAATATTTTTATTGAGAACAATATTTTTTCAAATGAACAAAAAGATATTATAATTTCTACTATAGATTCAGGTGAAATTTTAGGGATGAATGATTGTGTAATGAGAGATAATAATTTTTTTTTTAATGCTTTATGTGAATCAGATTCTGTTTATTTTACTATTGATATTAAAATAATTTATCTTATTTTAGAACAATTTAATGATATAAAAGAAAATTGGAAAATTTTAACTCATCAAAAAAATAATTTTATGATTGAAAGATTAGTTAATATTCAAAATTTTTTTAAAAATAGTATAGAAGGAGAGATTAAACAAAATTCAAAAAGAAAAAAAATTGCTTTAATTGAACGATTTTTTTATGAAAATGAAAGATTTTCTGCTAGAAAGAAACATATGAGAAATACAATTTTTGGTAAATTAGATTTAAAAAAAGGTAAATTAAATAAAGAAGGGAATATATTAAGAATAACTACAAAAAATATATCATTTTCTTCAAGACAAAATGATAAAAAGAGTCAAGAAACTACTCCAAATAATTATTATCAAAAATCATTTCCTAAAATTTGTTTGGCAACTTCAAATAATATAAAAGTAAATTCTAATAATTTAATAAAAAATTATTCAGATAAAAAAGAAAAACAAGAATCTAATGAATATAAAAATAAGAAAAGTTTATATAAATTACTAAGAAAAAATCATCAATTAATAGATAAAAGTAATAATTTACTTGAATTTAAATCTAGTTATTTTCAAAAATTATTGGAAACAGATAATATTTCAAAAGCTTTATTTGAAAATAGATTAAGAGATAGAGCAAGTGAAAAGAAAGATAATAATACTGTAACTTATTCAAGCAAAATTAGTATTGGTACTTCATTTGGTAATGAAAATATATTTAGGAAAAAAATTTTAATGAATGTTAAACATAAAAAAATATCATCTAATTTAATATCTAAAAAATTTAAAATTAAAATATCTAAAATTTTAAATGATGAATGAAAAAAATAAATAAATTATCAAAATAATATTTATCTATATATTTAAAATTTTTTTAAAATTATTTATCTATATGAATAAAATATTACAATCAATTAATAGCTTCTTTATATTTGTTAATTATTTTATCATTATAATTTAAAAGGACACAATTTTTATTAATTCCTTTAAACATATCAGTGATATCAGTATCATTATAACTTTTAAAATTACTAATATCTATTTGATTTAAAAAGCTACAATTTTTGAACATTAAATTCATTTTTTTAATTTTAGGATTTTTTAATTTATATAAATTTATTTCTTTTAATAAAAAGCATTCTGAAAACATTTCACTCATATCAGTTACATTATTTGTATTAAATGTTGTCAAATTCAAATTTTCTAAACTAGTACAATTAGAAAACATTCCACTCATTTCTGTTACATTATTAGTTTTAAATGAGGTTAAATTGATTTCAGATAAACTAACACATTTATAAAACATTTGAGACATATTTTGAACTTTCTCAGTACTAAAGAAAGATAAATCTAATTTTTTTATTTTTGAACATTTTGCAAACATTCCTTTCATATTTTTAACATTATTAGTGCTAAAATTAGAAAAATCAATTGTTTCTAAACTAGAACAATTCAGAAAAAGAAAACTCATATCAATTACATTTTCTGTATTTTTAGGTAAAATTATTTCATTTAACATATTACAATTACCAAACATTGCACATATACTTTTTATATTATTACAATCAAATTGTGATAAATCTAATTTTTTTAAAGAACAACATTGAAAAAAAAAATTTTCTAAATTTTGAATATTTTTTAAATTAAAATTTGAAAAATCAAATTCTGTAATATGAGTACAAGATGCAAATAAACTATTTGCATTTTCAAAATCATCATTACAAACAATTTTTAATTCATTTTCATTAACTGAACTAAATTTATGTTTTATATTGAATTCTTTCATTTCCTTTTTATTTATAAATAATTTACAATTTTTTTTTAAATTTTCTTCATCTTTTCCACCATTTATTAATCTTATTTCTTGATTTAAATCTTTTTGAGAAATATTAAATTTACATATAATATAATTTTCTTTTGCTTTTTTAGTTCTATGAACTTCTCCTCCTATTATTGATCCTGTTCCTTGAATTAATATTATTTCTGATTCATCATTTCCTTTTTTTTCTATTTCTGTCTCCTTATTCACATTAGTTTTTGGATTCATTATCATTGAATCTGTCATTGTTCCTCTAGCTGTTGAACAACCACCTCCCATTTTATTTTAAATAATTACATTTGAAATTTTTTAAATAAATATTCAAAAATAGATTAAAATAATTATTTTTTAATAAATTAGATATTTTAAGTAATATTTTAAAAAATACATGAAAATATAAATATCAAATTTAATTATTTTTCATTTTTCATAATTGATAAGGTTAGATATATATTAATTTATTTAATTAAAAATCAATAATCATTTATTTTTTTTTAATTAATGTTCAATTTTATATTAATATTTATTTTTAATTCATATAATAAATTTTATTTATATTTTAATATTTAATATTGAATAACAATAAATTAAATTGTTTTCCTATTATTTTTAATTAATGTAAACTAAATAATATCATATAAGAAAAGCTAAAAGAATTTATCTTTTCAAATATAATTTATTTTTAAAAATTAATATTCTTATAATACAAAAACAAAATAAAGTAATCTAATCAAAAATCATAAATTCTTCATTTTCTTTAAAACTTACTTTTCCTTTATGATTATTATTCTTAGAGCTTTTTTCTTTATCTATTAACTCCTTTATAAAATTACGTTTTGGTTTTTTATCCCCATAAATTTTTCGAATAATTTTTTTTTGAAATTCAATAATTTTTTCAGGCATAATTTCATTAATTCTAGTAAAACATTTTGTAATTAAAAACATTCTTTTTTCTTCACTTTTACTTGAAAATTCAGAACAAGCAGAACATGCAGAACGTGAATCAGAATCTTTTCCTGTTATTTCTGTTTCTTCTTCTAAAAATTGGAAAACTTTATAATAGAGAAAATAAAAAGAGATAATTATTAAATATGTAAATATTGAAGTTATAGAAAATAACCATTTAGGAATATCTATTAATTGAAATGTCATTTTTTTATTTATTTATTTTTAATATATTTTTTTTGTTTCTTTTTTTTCTATTTTTTTATTTTTTTTTTAATTAATTAACTTCAAATGAACTTTTTTAATTTTTATTTTTTATTTTATAAAATAATTAAGAAATATAAAAGAATATTAAGTTTTTTTTAAATTTTGAAAAACTCAAAAATTTAAAAAATAAAAATAACAATAATAAAAATATAAAACAATGAACCCACAAAATCAAAAAAACGATCAATTAAAGTTATCCTTTCAAAATATAAATGAAGAAAACAATGAAAAAAACAATATAACACTTTTAGATCAAAAAAGAAATAGAATATTATCAGAAAATTCCTTAAATGATTTAGATATAGAAATGAATAAAACACCATTATCATCATTGAATATGAATCATCCAAAAATAAATTTTTTTCCTAATATTCCTCAAATTTTAGATAAAAAAATGTCGATTGATTTAAATGAAAATCAAAATAATAATTTTCAAAATAATAAAAATGAAATAGGTTGTAATTGTAAAAATAGTTTTTGCTTAAAAAGATATTGTGAATGTTTTACTAGAATGAAATATTGTAATTCGTCATGTCAATGTAAAAATTGCTTTAATACAAATTTACATGAAAAAGAAAGAAATGAAGCAATAAAAAATTATATAAGTAAATCACCTATTTCATTTAAAAAAATAAATATTGACATGAATAATTTATGTTGTTTTTGTAAAAAAAGTAATTGTTTAAAAAAATATTGTGAATGTTATCAAATGGGTATGAAATGTTCACCTAATTGTAAATGTATTGATTGTAAAAATAGAATAAATTATGAAAAAAAATTATTTGAAATTAATTATGATGATTGTCAAAATCGAGATAGATTTTTTTCTTTTGATGATAATGAAAATAAAAATAATATTAAAAATTTTAAAAGAAAAATTATTCAACTTCAAAATAAAGTTATTATTGATAATTATAATATTAAAGAAAGTAATAATAATAATATTTATAATAATATTATTATTCATTCAAATTCTGCTTTTTCTTATAATTCAAATAATTCTTCAAAAGATGTTGATAAAACAACTGATGATAGTTAAGTATTTTTGTTAGTTATATATATATTAATAATTTTTATTATAGATTATAAATTATTATCTAAATAATTTCCAAATATATAATTTATTTTAATTTAATTTAAAAATTGAATTATGAATGAAATTTACAATCCATTTTTTTATTATTGAAAATAGTTTATTATATTTTGAATATTTAAAATTAATTGTTTTTTTAAATCTTTATTTAAAAAAAAATTAATGGAAGAAAATTTATTGAAAACTTTAGAATTATTAGAAGCATCATTCAAATCAACAGAATCAAATAAACAAAAAGAAATTTATGAAAAATTAAAAGAATTAAGTCAAGATAGACAACAACATATTAATATTTTACTTAAAGCATTATCAATAAATATATATAATAATTTTAATATTAGTTTAGAACTGCATAAAAGTATTGCAATTTATTTAAAAAATTATATTCAATCTCAAATTAATAATATGAAAGAAGACGAAATAAAAGAATTTATTAATGCCCTTTTAGATTTAATCTTCAATTCAAATGAATACCATTTAAGTAATTCAGTTATATGTCAAACTTTAAATAGCATAATTGAACAAATAATAACAAAAGATTCTTATCTTTCTGATGGAAAAAAATTAGATGATATTTTAATTTATATATTAAATCAAATTTCAAATGATAATGAAAATTTTATTATAAAAGCAAGAAATACAATTTTAATTATTAATACTATTATCCAAATAAAATATATTGAAAAAGATAATATTGAAAATTTTATTAAATTTTTTATATTTAAAGTATCAGATATAATATTTAATAAAACTAAAAATTATATTAATGTAGAATTAATAAATGAAGATTATATTGTAATATTAAAAGGGGTTTGTGAAAATTTTTATACTATTATCATGAAATTAAAATCTCATGATAACAAAATTGAAATTTGCAATCTATTCTTTCAAAAATATAATACAATACTTTATGAATTATTAACTTTTAAATTACCAAATGAAAAAAAAAATAATATAAATCAAATAATAAATTTTTCCCCAAATAAAAAATTATGTGAAAAAATAAATAATTTAAAAGCAAAAGCACTTCAAGTATATACTACTATTATTCAAATATCTTCAAATATTGAAAAAGAGATAACAATAAAAGAATTAATTCAAGTTTGTATAAATCTTATTCAATTAATTGTAAGTTCATTAGAAGATTTGTTGAAAGATTCAAATAAATTAAATCATATTATAAATAATAGTTCTATAGGATATTATTTAAATAATCCTTTTGAAATTCTTTTATATCATATGTTAAGTTTTTTATCAAGAGCTTTAATAAGAGAACCAATAAAAACACAATTTATTCCTTTTTTAAATAATTTCCTTTTAAATATTATTTTTCCTTTAATGGTTTCTAATACAAATGATAAAACAAATGTAGAACTAGAAGGAGAAAATTATTATGAAAATTTAATTGATAATATAAGTTTATTTAAAGGGAAAAATTATAAAACTGCATGTTGTTTTCTTATTAAAAAATTATATGATAAAATTGTTGATATTAGAAATTTTATTATAAGTTATGTTTTACAAATGTTAAATTATATTTTAATGGAACAAAAACCAATAAATGATCCTTCATTTAATTTATATTTAAAAAGTAAAGCTAATAATGTCTTAATTGATCAATTTAATGATGAAATAAAAATTGATTTTTGTTTGAAAATATTATTAATTTTCAATGAAGATATTATTGATTCTCATTTTGAAGCAAGTTTAAAAAAATTAATAAATCAATATATGAATAAATTAAATAATATAAATGATCCTTTAATAAAATCAAAATTATGTATTTTTTATGGAGATTATTGGGATACTTTATCAAAAGATAATTTAGATGATGATATTAATATAAATATTCTTAATTTTTTAATGAATTCAATTTTACAATCAAAAGATAAATATTACAATGGATTAAGTTATAGTGCCTCATATACTCTTTTTGATAAATTAAATGAAAAAGAAGAATATTCAAAATATATTGAAGAATATGTAAATAAAGAACAAAATTTAGATATGATTATATATTTAATTGATGAAGTTGATATTATTCCATTTTTTAAACTATTAAGTGAAATAATAAATAATGTTAAAATTAATAATAGAGAAAAATTATTTATTTTATTAAAAAAAATAATATCTTCAACTCTAAAAGATATTGTTAAATCAAGTAAAATTATACCATATTATTTTAATATATTAACAAATTTTGTTAAAGGAATTAATAAAATACAAAATCAAAATGAAATTAAAATTTTTTCAGAAATGATTGAACCAATTATTAATTATATTAAAAATTCAAAGAAAATTGATTTTGAAGACGATATTATATTATTAGTTAATGATTTAATGGTTTCTTGTAAAGCAATTTTACCAATTTCCTATTTAGTTTTTCAATATTTAGAACCAATTTGTAATACAACATTAAAACATTATGTTTATAAAATTATTTCAAATTTTATTATATTAAAAGATAATAATCAAAGTGAAATTGATTTAAATAATTATTATAATGAAATATTTAAAATATTAAAAGATATAAAATTTGATGATGATTTTTATAACAAACAATATTTCTTATTGATAATATTAAATTTATTTGCAAATTATAATTTTGAATCTGAAAAAGATTTGTTTAAAAATTTTATTCTCAAAGTATATAAATTATATACATATAATAATAATGATTCAGATATATTATTTATTAATTTAATATCATTAGCTATAATTTTTGTAGGATTTATTTATTTTCCTGATATGACTTATGAAATTTTAAAAGAAAACAATTTATTAAACGAAATTTTTTTATTAATAAAAAATATAATAAATATACAAAGTGAATCTTATTGTATTTCATTAGTAAAATGTATAATTTTAGGAATTTGTTCAATTTTAAATAATAATAAATGTCTTTCTGATTTAATAAATAATAATTTATTAAATGATTTAATTAAAACATTATATTCTTTAGTAGTAAAACAAAAAAATGAAGAAATTCAGGAAAATAAAAATATAATGAAAAAAGAATTAAAGTGTAATTTTGTTGAAGAAGAAGAAAGTTCTGATGATGATGAAGATTTTGAAGATTCAGATGAATCTGAAGATAAAAAAAAAGAAATTGATAAAATAATTAAAGAAATTTCAAATATTAATAATAGTGATATTTACCAATATTTTACAAATTCAATGAAAAATTTAGAAGAAATTAATAAACCAATTGTAATTAATTTTATAAATTCTTTAAGTGATATTGAAAAAAAAAATTTAGAAAACATAATCCATACAAGACAAATTCTAATTAATTATAATAATCAAATATTTTATATTCCAAGAAGAACTGTAAAAATTAAAAGAGGAACACCAAATAATTAAATATAAAATAAATTAAATAATAAGAATCTATTATAATTAAAAAATAAATTATAGAATAATTTTTTGAATATTTTTATAATTTAATATTAATTTTTCTTTGTCTAGGTAATTTTATTATTTTTTTATTTAATATATTTTTATCATATTCTCTTATTAGAGAAAAAGTATTTGGTTTAGATGGTTTTGTTAAAGAAATATTTATATTATTTTTACTATCAGTATTAATATTTTTACCCCATTGTTTATTATTTAATATTTTTGAATTAAAAATATTTATATCAGTCATATCTTTCCTTTCAGAATAATTTCTTTGTATTTTTTGTTTAAAAATATTTTTAACAGTTATTGCTTTTTTAAAAAGAATTCTCTCATCATAACTATTTAAATTAGCTAAATTTTCAATTTCATTTTTTAATGATGATGATTGTATATTAGGATTTAATTTAATTGTTCTATTTGTTAATTGATTAAATAATAATCTAGAAGAAGATAAATTAGAAGAACTTAATTCACTTTCAGTATTATAATATTTAAATTTAAAACTTTTATTTAAATTTGATAAAGAGATACTATTGTTAATAATAGTATAATTATTATTATTATTATTATAATCTTTATCTTGATTATTAATATTATTTGAACTAAAACTATAATTTGAAGTAGATAATAAATGATTTTGTTGTGGAATAAATTCTTTTAAAATTGTATTATAATCTTCTAATGTTGTTTTTTTAAAATATTTAGAAAAGTTTTTATCTCCTTTTTTAACTTTTTCACTTTCATATTTAATATTAACTCCAACACTAGGTAAAATAATTTTATAATTACTTCCACTGGGAACAATTTCATTTCCTATTTTTTCAGGAGAAATTTTTTTAAATAAATAATCATCATTATTCTCAATTATTCTAACAATTTCTTTATCATTATCATTTTTTTTAATCATTATTGTTGATCTATGACTATTATTAAGACTTGAACTGCTAGTTAAATGTTCTTCATTTTTTTCCTTTTCTTTAATTTGAGAATTTGATTTTTTGAAAACATTATTTTTTTTTAGACTTGTTTTAAAATCTACCCAATTTTGATTTTTATAAAGTGTTTTTACACTATTTTCTAATTGATAAAATTCTTTTGATGAATTATCAATTTTATATTTTTTAAATAAAAATATTGTACCATTTGAATCAAATGTATATTTTGATGAATCTAATGGTTTTATATTTTGTATTTCTTGTTTATTTAATGATAATTTTTTCCTTAATTCTTCTTCTTTTAATTGTTTCTTTTTTTCATTTTCTTTTTTTATAATTTGATTCATTTTATCCATTCTTAATTGTTGAATATTTTCAGCATCATATTTTTCTGTATTAAATTCATTTTCTATATTTGGAATATCATATGATTTAAAAGGTAAAATAGTAATTTTTTTTTTTATTTCATCATTATTTGCATTTAATATTTTTTTTAAAGGATTTTTTCTAAATTTAATATAAAAATCTCTAGTTTTATTTTTTGGAATTATTTCTTCTATTTTATCTCTTTCTTTTTCATTAATAATATTATTATGTTTAATAAAATTTATATAACTAGAATCATATCTATCAAATTTAACTGACTCAGGTTCTTTAATTTCTACCCATGTATTTTTATCAATAAATTCTCCTTTATTATTATTTATTCCATGAAATTGATATCTAATTATATTTGCTGCTTTTATATATGAATTTATTTGATTTTTTATAAAATTAAAACAATGTTCATTTACTTTTTTATATATTTGTTTTACATAAAAATCTTTTAAACTTATTGATATTATTTTTTCAACTATTGATAATGAAATAAATTCAGATTCGAAATTACATTCAGATAAATCTAGTTTTTTATTTTTTAATTCGTCTTTAATATTTTGATTTTGTATTTTATTTAATTTTTTACTCGACATTATATTAAAATAAACAAAGAATTAAATTATTATATAAAATAAAATTAATTTTTTATTAAAATAAAAATTTTATTATTTTAAACATAGTAAAATATATCATATCTCCAAAAAAAATTAAAAATTATTCATAAACTCAAATAAAAATTGAAAAATATATAAAAAATGTTAAACACAGCAACATCATATTTAGCATTACTTCAGGAAGATGATATTGAATTAAAATTAGCAGCATTAGATAAATTAGATTTATTAGTAGATGAACATTGGTCAGAAATTTCAGATAGAATTCCAGATTTAGAATCATTTTATAACAATCCAGATTTTTCATCAAAACAAAAATTACTTTCTTTAATTTTAAGCAAACTTTATTATAATTTAGAAGAATATGACAAAGCAATTACATGGGCTTTAAAAAGTGATGATAAATTTGACATTTCTGAGAGAAGTTTATATGTTTCTACAATATTAAAAAAAATATTAGATAAATACATTAAAGCAAGAAAAAATAATTTTTTTCCAAAAAATGAAAAAATAGAAATTGAAGATAGAATATCATCAATTGTAGAAAGATGTTTTAATGATTGTATTAATAGAGATAGATTCAGACAAGCAATTGGTTTTTCAATTGAATCATATGATTTAGATAGATTAACAATTTCAGTTGAATCAAGTAAAAATATAAGAGATTCTTTAAATTTTGTTTATGAAATTGCACAAGATTCAATTGAGAATAAAGAATATAAATCAGCAGTTTTAGATCAATTACTTAAATTATTTATTAAACATGCTGGTAATGAATATATGTCAATTACTAATTGTCAATTTTTATTAAATAATACTGAAGCTTTATCAAGTACTCTAATTAATATTATTTCTAATGAAAAAGATCCTTTAATTGCATTTCAAATTGCTTTTGATTTATATGATAATCAAAATCCATCATATTTAAGAAAAATAATTTCAGAAATTAATAAAATAAATCAATCAAAAAAAGTACCAGAAGAACAATTAACTCCATTATTAAATATTCTCTCAGGTGAAATCCCTCGTAATATAATATTTGATATATTACAAAAGAGAAATCAAACAGATCCAAATATAATGGAAAATTTAAAAAAAGCAGTAGAAAAAGGAGGTAGTGTAGTTCACTTAGGAGTAATATTAACTCATTCACTTTTAAATAGTCATACAGGAAATGATAAATTTTTAAAAGATAATATAGAATGGCTTAAAAAAGCAACAAATTGGGCACGTTTTTGTGCAACATCATCTCTTGGTGTAACACATATGGGAAATATTAAAAAAGGGCAAGATATAATGAAACCATATCTCCCTGGTAATAGTCAAACACCATCAATTTATGCTCATGGTGGTGCTTATTATGGTATTGGATTAATTTATGCTAATACAAATGATGCTAATATTAAAAATATGTTATTAACTGCTTTATCATCAAGAGGAAATGATAAAGAAGCTATTCAACATGGTATATTTCTTGCTTTAGGTTTAGTTTGTATGGGAACTCATGATAGAGATATTTATGATACTATTAAAGCAGGAATATTTAATGATAATGCTGTTATTGGTGAAGCTGCTGGATATGCTTCTGGACTTGTTATGGCTGGTAGTTTAGATTCTGAAGCAATTACTGAATTAATGAATCATGCTCATGAAAGTCAACATGAAAAAATTATAAGAGCAATTGCTATTAGTTTAGCTTTAATTGTTTATGGTGGAAGAGAAGCAGCTGATACTTTAATTTTTACTTTAATTGAAGAAAAAGATCCTATTTTAAGATATGGTGCAATGTATTGTATTGGTATGGCTTATGCTGGAAGTGGTAATACTGAAATGTTAAAGAGATTAATTAAAGTTTCAGTTTCAGATGTTGATGATAATGTAAGAAGAGCTGCAATGATTAATATAGGTTTTCTCCAAATTAGAGATCCTGATATTTTATTTGAAAAATTAAAAGTAATATCATTATTAAGTGAAAGTTACAATAGTCATGTAAGATATGGAGCAGCAATGGCAATTGGAATATCATGTGCAGGAACTGCAAAAGTAAATCCATATAAAACAATACAACCATTATTTCAAGATCCAAATTATTTAGTAAGACAAGTAGCATTAATAGCATCAGGAATAATGTTTTCTCAAACAACAAATAAACAAGAACCAGGAATTCAAACATTCCTTGATAATTTAGAAGAAGTTATAAATAATAAAGATGAACATGTATTAATTCGTTTTGGTGGTTTATTAAGTAAAGGTTTAATGGAATTAGGAGGTAGAAATTGTAATATAAGTTTAGTATCATCAACAGGAGAAAATAAAATGACATCAATAATAGGAATGTGTCTCTTTACACAGTATTACTATTGGTTCCCAATGATTCATTTTATTAATCTTGCAGTAAATCCAACAATGTTAATAGGATTAGATAATACAATGCATCCACCAAAAAATTATAAAGTATTATCAAAAAGTAAACCAAGTATCTTTGGTTATCCAGTTGAAGATAAAGAAAAGGAAAAGACTAAAAAAGTAAAAACTGAAGTTGCAGTATTATCAACTCATTCAAGAGTAAAAGCAAAAGATAGAAGATCAACATCAACAATGAATGCAATTAAAGACTCAAGTTCAAAAATGAGTCAAAGTAGTGTTGAATTAAAACCTGCTCCTTCAGGTAAAATTCCAAGTGAAGAAGAAAAGAAAGAAGAAGTTAAAAAAGAAGAAGAAAAGAAAGAAGAAGAAAAAAAAGAAGAACCAAATGAAGAAATATTAAATAATCCAATTAGAATTTTACCAAAACAAAAAAGTGTTATTGAAGATATTGAAGATCAAGATTATTTACCTATTGTAAAAGGAAGATTAAATGGTTTTGTTATGTTAAAGAAAAAAAAAGAAGATGCTGTTGCTGATTATGGTGAATTTAAAGAAGTTGAAGTTATGGAAAAAAAAGAAGAAAAGAAAGAAGAAGAAAAAAAAGATGATTATAAACCAATTCCAACTTCTGAACAAGATTATGAAGTTCCTGAAGATATTGATATGGGAAATATTAAATAAGTTAAATTTTTAAATATTTTTAAAATAAAAAATAATTGTTTAAAAAAAAAGTTTTGTTTTAATTTATTATTTTTTTTTTAATTTAATTTATTGTTTTTTTTTAATTTAATTTATTTCTTTTTTATTTTTTGAATAAATCTCCTCCATAATCTTCCATTTCACTTAAAACTTTATTTGCTTTAACAATCCAATTTTCAAATCTTACTTTTAATATATTTATTTTATCATTATCTAAATATTTAGGTTGAATCCAATTAACAACAACTTTTTCTTCAACTTGATCAATATGTCCTTTAATTAAACCAAGACTTAAAGCTTTCATAACAATATATTCAATTTGTTTAGGTTCAACTAAACAATTTTGCATAATTTCTTGATATAATATAGTTCTTTCATTTTTATTTTTTTGAAAAATTAAATCAAGTAAAGCAGCAATTCTAATTTTCATTTCTAAAAAATCAGTTTTATCTTTTAAAATATCATTCCCTGAAATTTGTGATTGATATGTTTTCATCATTTGTAAAAATTGATCAACTTTTGCAGAATTAAAAGATAAAATTAAATTATAAATCCATTCATATTCAGTTCCATGCATTAATTTAAAAAAATCTTTTTCTATTAATTCAGCAAAATTAAACATTTTTTCTCCTATTAAAGAAGCAACACACATTTTAAAACATAAATTTAATTTTTCTGTTTCAGAAATTTGATTTTGATATGCTAAATATTGAAAAGCATTATGATAAAATTCATCATAATTTTCTTTTTTTTCATAAAAATAAGTTGATAATCTATAAAAATCAATATAAATTACAGGATCAATTTCACTTCTTTTTTCAAATTCGTCTTTAATTGAATTTAAAACATCTTCTAAATCATACATTCTATTTAAATCTAAATAACAATATCCTCTTAAAATTTGAACATATAATTTTTCTTCTCCTTCAAATTTCATTTTATTTTCAACATTTTCTACAAATGATAATCCTTCATCCATTTTTCCTTTATAATTTGAAAGAAGTAATTGAACAAAATGTAAGAATTTCATTGGATTTAATGCACTTTCTGTAAATATTACTAATCCATTATATAATTCTATTAAATCACTTGATTTTTGAACGTCTTCATTTAATGCAAATTTAATTAAGTTATCTGATAATTGATGCCATAATCTTTGATTTAAATTACTATCTATTTCATCTAATACGTCTTTGTGAGATGGATATTTTTTTATCAAGTTTTGTAATAGTTTAAAACTATCGTTTGGGACATTTACATAATTCATTATTTTAATATGATTATTTTTTTTTGAATTTTAATTTTTATTTTTTGGGGTTTTGTTATATTATGAAAAGATTATTATTTTTAAAATATTAAATTTGAAAAATATATTTTTTTTATTAATTAAATAAATTTTTAAAAAATATTCAATATTTAAAATTTTTAAATTATGAATTAAAAATTAAAAAAATGTTAAAAATTTTAATAAATAAATAATAATTTAAAATACTGGATCCAGAAAAAAAATATTTTAAAAAAACTCTTTATACATAAATTATTTAATTAAGCATTAAATCAATTTTTTTAAATATAAATAAATAAAAAGTAATTAAATGTATAAAAATGTTAAAATATAATTTTAAGTATTTATCTCTTCAATTAGTTCTTTTGCAAATAATTTTTTTGGTTTATTTTTTAAATAATATATTAGATATAAAACAAGTATTAAAATAACAATTACTAATAAAATTAAGATTAAATTTATCCAAAAAATAGATTTATTATTATTTCCATAATTTGAATAATAAGAAATCAATCTTTTTTCAACATTAAAAATCAATTTATATTTTTTAAAAAATGGTCTTCCAAAAATCCAATAATTTATATTTTTCTCTGTAAATACAATTAAAAAATAAATCTTATTTTTATATTTATAAAATAAATCATCTGAATTTAAAACAAAAGTAAAATTATTTTCTTTATCATAAAACTCTAATTGAGGAAATGTTTTTAAATCAATATCATTATCACAAATAAAATATTTATATTTTTTTTTTTTTATAGTTGAATAATTACATTTATTCTTTCCAATAAGTTTATTAAAAAAATTATCATTAATAAAATGAAGATAATCTGAATTACTAATAATAACACCTAATTCAATTCTTAATTTTACATTAAATGGTGCTGGAATAAATTTATTATTAGATTTAATATAGTAA
>JAEEGK010007739.1_pt1 | contig 25577 bp, 15 predicted proteins | sample 8958771 | NCBI WGS metagenome assembly JAEEGK01 (sample SAMN16246547, study PRJNA631951) | gut metagenome | biome: gut microbiome; feature: rumen; material: SC-attached | host: Bos | place: Iran: Karaj | collected 2018-10
GAAATATCCGGAGGTTACCTGTACCGCACCAACTCCAGATATCTGCAGAACTGCCGGTATCTTCGCTTGAAAAACCTCACCGTAGGTTATACCCTTCCCGCCAAAATCAGCAAGAAGGCCGGGATTGAAAAGGTCAGGGTGTATTTCTCGGGAGAGAACCTGACCTGCTGGTCACCTCTGTTCAAGCATTGCGCTTTCCTCGATCCTGAAGCAATCGCCCATGATGATTCCGAATCTTATGGCCGGTCTTTCTACCCCTGGCAGAAGACCTTCATGTTCGGTATTGACGTTCAATTCTAAATCAGTGACGAGATGAAAAAGATTTATACCATAATTCTTATTCTTACGGCACTGAGCATTGCCGTTTCCTGCGATGACCTTCTGAACAAGTACCCTCTTGACGACCTTACGGAAGAGGCATATTTCGAGAACGCGACCCAATTGCAGTTGTTTACCAATTCGTTCTATTCCTCTCTGCTGCCCGATGCTCCATTCGACGAGCAGAGCGACCTCATGGTTGCAAACAACCCCAACAAACTGCTTCTAAACGGCTCATTCCGCACCGTTCCAGCCTCCGGAGGCGGGTGGAGTTGGACTACCCTTAGAAAGATAAATACCACTCTTGGCAATCTCTGGCGTTGCGAAGACCAGGCCACACGCAAAGAATACGAAGCCCTGTGCAAATTCTTCCGCGCCTGGTTCTATTTCGACAAAGTGCGTAATTTCGGCGACGTGCCCTGGGTGGATCACGAACTCGGGTCCGACGAAAAAGATGAACTGTTTGGCAAACGCGACAGCCGCGAAACCGTAATGGCTCATATGATAGAAGATATAGACGATGCCATTGATGGCCTTCCGTCTTCATATAAGTCCGGGCACACCTATCGTGCCACCAAGTGGGCGGCCCTTGCACTCAAGGCGCGTTTCTGCCTGTTTGAAGGCACCTACCGCAGGTATCACGAGGGCGACGTCACCCTATGGACACTTCCCGCCGATGCACAGCCGGCATCTTACTATCTGCAGCTGGCGGCGGATGCGGCCGAAGAACTGATCGACCTCGGTCCGCACAAGCTGTACAATACCGGCCATCCGGATTACGACTACCAGAATCTGTTTGCCCAGTATAACGAAGATGCCGGGGAGTTCATCCTGGCCATCGACTATGATTACAGCCTAAAATGCTTCCACGATGCCAGCGGAGTGGCTCTGTTGCCTGTCTGCGGCCGTAACAGCCCTACCAGGGGTTTCGTGGACCACTACCTGATGGCTGACGGGACCCGTTACACGTCGAAGAGCGGGTGGAGCACCAAGACTTTTGCCGACCAGGTTGCAGGGCGCGACCCCAGGCTCCACCAGACAATCAGAATTCCTGGATACAATTATACGGTCCTCACTACGAACCGGGCAAAGTTCTGCGATATGGACTGCACGCTCACCGGATATTCCATCAACAAGTTCGTCATGCCTTCAGACAATCTGGTGATGAACAATATACGCAGCAATTCCTACAACGACCTGCCTGTCATTCGTCTTGCCGAGGTGTATCTCATCTTTGCCGAGGCAAAAGCCGAACTTGGTTCCATTAAGCAGCAAGACCTCGACAAAAGCATAAATAAGCTTCGCCAGCGTGCCGGCATGCCTGATCTGAACCTCACGGCTGCAAACAGCAACCCGGATCCGTATCTGACCTCCTCCGATACCGGCTATCCAAACGTTACCGGTGCTAACAAGGGCGTCATACTTGAAATCCGTCGCGAACGCGTGGTGGAACTTGCCCTTGAAGGCCTGCGATACGCCGACCTGCTGCGCTGGGCGGCTGGAGAAAGGATCTCAAAAGGCCTGTACGGTATGTATTTCCCGGGTGCCGGAGAATATGACTGGGATAATGACGGAAAGGCCGACGTTTGCCTGTACAGCGGATCCAAACCTTCTACTGAAGCAACGTTCGTTTACAAAATCGGTTCGGATATCACCCTCACCCAGGGCACCAAAGGTTACGTAAACCCGCGCCCCACATACACTTTCAGTTTCGACCCGGAACGCGACTATCTCTATCCCATCCCTTCCAATGAAAGGGTGCTCAACCACAGCCTTCTCCAGAATCCCAACTGGAACGACGGCCTGGACTTTTAACTGTCAATCATAAAAACAAAACAATATGAAAAAGATTTTCTTCGTATTACTGTCATTAGCCGTTCTTTTCTCTTGCGATAAGGAAAAAGAGAACAAAGGTGGTGGCGGCGGCACCAACACAAAAGCCACAGTAGTCAGGCTTGGCGCCCAGACGCTCACTTTCGAAGCTTTTGAAGCGGAAAGCCAGACTGTGAAAGTATACGCCGACGGCGATTGGACTTCAGAAGCCCCGGAATGGGTAAAACTTGAGCCTGCTTCCGGAAGCGGAACGGTAACTGTTACCGTAAGCGTAACCGACAATGAAGCTGTGGACGGGCGTGTAGGTACTGTCATCTTTGCTCCGGAGCTCACATCTTCTACCACAAACAGGCTCACAGTCCAGCAGAAGGGCGATAACAAGGTCACCCTCAAAACCGGAGCCGCCTTTGCGGAGTGGCTCGCCGGACTCACCTCCGAGTCCCTGGACGAGGCTCGTCTTGCAGCCGACATTGACATGAGCGGCATCACCCTGGTGCCCGCCGAAGGCTTTGCCGGCGTACTTGACGGAGGTGGTCATTCTATCAAGAATCTTACCGCCACAGGGCCCCTATTCAAGATCAACAAGGGAAAGATTTCCAATGTTGTGATTGACGAGACTTGCTCATTTGAGCCCGACACCCTGGTGTTCGGAGCTTTGATCATGCGCAATGAGGGTGTAGTGGAAGCCTGCGTCAACAAGGGCAACGTTACCCGCAGGATTGCCCCCACGACTTCCAAGAGCAACCTTATCGCCGGACTCGTAGGAATGTCAGTAGCAAAGGATGAAAGTACGGTGAATGTCATCAATTGCAAGAATTACGGCAATGTTTCCATCCTCGTGAATGATGACGGGAAATTCACTTCCCAGGGTGTAGCCGGTATTGTGGCTTATTCCCTTGACGAGGTTTCCGGATGTGAGAACTATGGAGAAATAACCCTTTCCGGCGGATATCACACCAACCGTGCCTGCCCTGTAAGGGACCCTTCGGATCCGACGAATATCGAAGTTGGCGAGTTCTACAACAAAAAGGTTTCTTCCTCTGTCGGAGGAGTCGTGGCTTATACCTTCGGCGAACTTGGCAACTGCAAGAATGAAGGAAAAGTATCCTGGATAGAGACCAAAGTCGAGGATCAGAATACTTCTCCTGCCAGAATGTTTGTCGGCGGTGTGGCTGGCTGCTACTATGGTGCGGTAACAAACTGCTCCAACTCCGGGCCGGTTGACATAAAGGTCCTGACAAGCGACAAGAGCAGTTTTGCAGGACAGAATCACCAGCTTTGCGCAGGCGGTGTCTTCGGAGCCGTAAACAATCCTACAGACGATTCCCCCAGTAAGAACAGGGGCATCAATGTGACAGGATGCAGCAACAGCGGTGCTATTACAATAGAGGCTTACGTCACTAAAGACTGGTTGCATCTTGGCGGTGTCGTGGGCTGGCCTGCATCGGAGAATGACAACACCAATCCCGCGAACTGGGGTGTTATGTCATCTTGCAGCAACAGCGGCGATATCACCGTGAGCGGTACAAGCCAGATCCGTGTAGGCGGAATAGTGGGCGTCACCCCGTATATGGAAGATTGCTCAAACACCGGCAAGATTACCGTGCTTGGAGCGGAAGATTTTGCAGAAATCGGAGGTATAGCAGGACATCACTGGGGTTTTGCCCAGACCATAAAGAACTGTTCTTCCAAAGCAGATATCGCGTGCACAGCAATAGTTGATGCCGGTGGATTTTTCGGATGGGTAGGCAATTCATCTAAGAGTTCACAATCGGCCAGCGTGGAGGGTGGAGGCTTTTCCGGAAACATAACTACCCCTGCAGGCTCCGAGGTCGGAATGCTGGTGGGAGGCTTTGCAAAGAACAAAATCAGCGCTGCCATCGGCACTAGCACGGCTCCTGTAGAGGTGTCCGGCTCGTTGAATGGCACGGCTGTTTCAGCAAGCAACGCGCCCAGAATTCTTTGGGGAGTTCAGTTCGATGAAACTGCACAATCATTCAACTATGTCATCAAGTAGATTACTGAGCATCGTCATTTCCGTACTTGTCCTCGGGGCGCTCTGCGCCTGCGGGGACAAGCCGGACGGACCGGGAAACGAGGAAACGGAAAGCGTCGACCTCCTTGTCTGCACTTTTAACATCCGCTATCCTGAGCCATCCGACGGCGATTACATCTGGGACAAGCGCAAAGATGCGGTATGCAAGTTCATCCTCACCCGCCAGCCGGACATAATCGGCATGCAGGAGGTTGAGAAAGTTCAGGCGGAGTATATCCTTTCAAAGGTAAAAGATGAATACGGCTTATATGGCATAGGCCGGGAAAGCGGGAAAGACATACTTCAGGTAAGCGGCGACGAGACATCCAACACCATCCTTTACAAAAAGTCCCGTTTCGACCTTGTCAGCAAGGGAACTTTCTGGCACAGCGACACTCCCGACCAGGTAGCTGCCAAGAACAAGGCCAATGACTATGGCTCATGGCACACTTCGCATCCGCTTTGCACTTCATGGATAAAGCTGGCAGACGGTGACAACCTGGGACGCTCGGTATGGCTGTTCAACACCCACTATCAAAACAACAAGAATATGAGTTCCGTGGCCCCCGGACTGAGGATGATGGAGAGTAACCTGCATATAAGCAAGATTCCGTCCATTATAGGAGGTGGCATCGGACAAGGCTGCAAGGATCCTGTTTTCCTTATCGGGGATTTCAACAGCTCATTCTCGACGGACGAACTGCAGCAACTCCGGAACGTCCCTCTTGGTTATGCCCGCGAAGATGCCGTAAAATCCAGTTTCCGCTCTACGGACACCGACAACGGATACGGAAAAGCCAGCGGCATTATAGACCACTTGTTTTTCTGCGGACCGCTGAAAGCGCTCACATACTCCGTCGACAAAAAGGACTACGGAATCCTTTACATGTCAGATCATTATCCCGTACTTGCAGAGTTTTCCTACAAAGACAAGTGATCAAACTTTAAAGTGCAGGACACTGCGCACGAACATGGATTCGTCGGAGGCCGTCAGATAGCTAACGCTGTAACGACGGCCTCCTTTTTCTACGTTTACCACCACGTGGCCGCCTTCATAAGAGGCTTTGGCAACATCCTTCATCCATACTGCATCGCCGTCCTTAGCGCGGCGTGCGGCTGGCATGATGGTGGGGCAGATAACCCGTTCTCCGGGATAGATGCTTCTGTCGGAGAGAAGCTCCATGCAAGGTGGCAGGTTGTGCAACTGGTCCCAAACACAACTCACCCAAACTTGCGGACGCAAAGCGGAAACCAGCTTACGGCTCATGGAATTGTGCCCGTGATGATTGACCTTTGCCACATTCACACTGCCGCACACATCAGCAATGTCGTCTTCTATGAATCTCGGCGTCCCGTCCGGATCCTTGAATCTTGCCGAAAAGTCTCCGGCGGTGTAAAACCGGAACGGACCATAGCTGAACACCATGCCGAGCGACATTGCGTTCTCGTTCTTGACAATCTTTCCCGCTTTCTTCCGTTCTGCGAAAAGGTCCTTGATCTGTCCATCGGGATATGCGATACAGCCGTTTGCACAGATATTCCTGACGCGGAAGGACGGATATCCGCCGGGATCATGCAACTGAACTATCTGGTCTTCAGCGCCCAGGCGGAATTTCTCTATTTCCAGGCCGCGGTGCTCCTGCATGTAGCGGTAGAACCGTCTCATGAGCCTGACGGTATCCGGATCGGCATACTTCAATGAATCAGGCTCATCCGGCCAGCAACGATCTATCGCCTTACGGAAGTTCAAAGTCTGCGCCGCCTGCGAGAACCCGCTCAGAGGATATTCCTTTCCATCACGGATTATCTTTTCGGCATAGAAACGGTCGCTGCCGCCATGGTCGTTATGATAATGGCTCAGGAGCATGTAGTCAACATCCGTAACGGCCGGATTGACGCGGGTGACGTACCTTGCAATCCACTCCCCGGCATGCCTGTCGGCACTCGGAAGAATGGGAACGGCTTTTTCGCCCCGGGCCGCCGCATCGAAGTCTCCGCAGTCGAGAAGCATCGTGGTTCCATCCGGAAAGATGAGAAACATGGATTCCGCAACACCGGTATAAATAAAATGAATCTGGAACTCGCCTTTTTTCCATCCACGCCATGGCTTGCCTACGTCCGTATGCTTCTGCCCCATAGCGAAAGCCTTTTCCCAATCCGAAAGCAGGAGCGCAGCCCCGCCAATCATACTGGTCTTAAAAAAACTTCTTCTGTCCATAACTAAAGGAACAAAGGGTCAGCTGCGAAGAGGTTCTCTACCCGGCGTGTTTCTTCTTCTCGAATACGTATCCCGCGGCTGCATTCCGGATGAAGGGCATCGCTGGCAGCGATTATTTTGTATTTCCCCTTCTCCAGCAACCAGCTGGAATTGGATTCATCGAAGGATGCCAAACTCTCACGGCTGATTTCCACACTCACGGTGCACGACTCACCGGGAGCAAGCAAGGGAGTCTTGGCAAAGCCTTTAAGTTCAAGAACGGGTTTGTCCAGCTTACGATGCGGTGCTTTTACATATATCTGCACAACGTCCTTTCCTGCCACGCTTCCTTTATTCCTGACATCCACGCTTACCGTCCAGCCGTTCTCTCCCGGAATGACCTTCATGTTGGAAAAGGAGAAGGAAGTGTAGCTCAGGCCATACCCGAAGGGATACAGTATGGCTTTCTTCGCCTTTGTGCAGAAGAAGCGGTACCCTACATATATGCCTTCTTCGTAATTAGTGAAATCAATATCCTTAACATCGTAGAGCTTCCGGCCGGGCAGACGGCGGTAGTAGGAATAATTAACAGGCTTGTCGGCTACTATCCGGGGGAAGTTCTCTGCGGAAGGCTCATCAGAGTATCGACGGGATGCAGTCATAGGGAGGTGTCCGCTTGGGTTCACCTTGCCGCTCAGCACGGATGCCACCGAGTGACCTCCTTCCTGACCCGGCTGCCAACACAGGAGGATAGCATCGGCTTCATCTCTCCAGGACTCCATTTCCACCAGACCGCCGACATTCAGTATCACCACGACTTTCTTTCCCTTGGAATGGAAGGCTTCCGAAACCTCGTGCAGCAGGGCACGTTCACGCTCAGATAGCAGGTAACTTGCATTCAGGTCTCTGTCCTTGCCCTCCCCGAAAATCCTTCCAAAAGTAATGAAAGCGATATCGGAAGACTCTGCTGAAGCATCTATGACAGCCTCGGGAACAATCTCCAGAGCCCTCTCCGCATCCAGGAACCACTGATGGCCCTTGTTAATAACGGCACAGCGTTCGGCCTCATCCTTCATATATGACTCATAGAAAGATATGACATTCGCATCCATTTCGAAGCCTGCCGAGCGTAGCCCGTCCAGAAGGTTTACCACATAGGCTTTATGTACGTCTCCGCTGCCCGTTCCTCCGGCAATGAAATCGTAGGAGGCAGTCCCGAAGAGGGCTGCACGCCGGCTGATATCCGCCGGAAGCGTATTCTTGTTGTTCTTCAGGAGGATTATCCCCTCTTCCGCGGCCAGCTTGCAAACTTCGGCATGTGCCTTCAAGTCCGGGGCTTCGGATGGAACATAACCCTTGAATGAAGGAGTTTTCACTATCAAGTTCAGAACCCGGGCCACACAAGCATCCAGAGCCTCTTTGGAAAGACGGCCGTCTTTCACGGCTTCCAGCAGCGCGACATAACGGCTGTCGCTGCCGGGCTGTATCATATCGTTGCCGGCGCGTATGATTCCGGGCACATCATATCCACCGCCCCAGTCGGTCATCACAGCACCTTCAAAACCCCATTCCTCACGGAGAAGTCTTGTGAGCAGATCTGTATTTTCTGCAGCATGGACTCCATTGATATAATTGTACGAGGTCATCATTGTCCAGGGCTGGGAAGCCTTGACAGCTATTTCAAAGTTTTTAAGATAAATCTCCCTGAGAGTTCTTTGACTTACCCGGGCATCATTTGCCAGACGGTTCAATTCCTGATTATTCAGGGCAAAATGCTTGAGTGAAGTGCCCACGCCGTTGGATTCCACACCGTTGACCATAGCTGCAGCCATGGAGCCTGAAAGGAGCGGATCCTCAGAATAGTATTCAAAATTCCTTCCGCACAAAGGGTTCCTATGTATATTGGCGCCAGGAGCCAGAAGAACATCCACTCCATATTCAAGGACCTCATTGCCCATAGCCTCCCCCACCTTCCCCACCAACTCGGTATTCCAGCTGGATGCAAGCAGCGTCGCGATAGGAAAACCCGTACAGTAGAATGTGCGGTCATCTCCTTCGCGCCTCTCCGATATGCGGAGTCCGGCGGGGCCATCCGCCAGACATATACTTGGAATACCCAGGCGAGGAATGCCATTCACGGTTCCCGCGGCACCCGGAACGCCCACTGCCGTATTGCCTATACCATTATACGTTTTTGCGCGGCCGCCTACCAGCAGAAGGACTTTTTCTTCATCTGTCATGGCAGCGACCACTTCGGGGATGTTGTTTTCCGACAGTTTGGGGACTTGCATTGGTGATGATGCAATAACTGCCGAAAGTATCAGTGTCTGTATCATAACAATCATTTTACTTAGTATGTTTGTCGGCGAAATCCAGCATCCAAAGCCAGTCTTTGAGGATAATGCCATGGTCTGCCTGTTTTGTACCAGCTCTACGCACATAACCCAGGTCCAGTCCGATTCCCGATTTACTTCCTGTCGCAGGCCAGGAAACATCCGGCATTCCTTCCTTTCCTAAAAAGGTCCATACCGGGCTTGCAGCCTTCACTGCCAGATACTCCCCTTCCGTATCAAACCATTTGTGGTTAAAACCGTCGACGAGGCAGGCTCGCGGGGCAATGCAGGAAATCAGCAGGTGCTGGTCGAAAGGCAACGCGTCTTCGTGCCCTGCATATTTATAAAATGCCCTACAGAACCAATGGGGGTAATTGCTTGTTTCCGAAGCAATGCTTTCTTTGTCCGGGGTAATATGCTTTGTGAGCGGAGCACCCCCGGAACCGGTCTGGATTGGAACGACCACTTTGAACCTTTCATCAAATGCTCCGGCTATAAGGGCAGCCTTTCCAAGCCTGGAGCAACCTGTGACCACCACATTCTTCTCATCCAGTCCTTCCAGTTGTCCGATAAGATCGAGCCCTCTCATCAGGCCCCATCCCCACGCAGCCAGAGCTGTTGTATTATCTGTACGGGATTCATCCCTGGGGCCCCAAAGGGAAAACACACGATTGTATGCCTTGACAGCCACAAACGGCTCAGGATCTGCCGTAATATCTTCGTAATGCGCCGTCATCAAGGCATAGCCTCTGGAAATAAGCAGATTCGTCGGGAAGAAATAACGATTGGATGGATCGATCCAGCCACCGCGGTTACCAGAAACCGAATTGCCGGCGAGTTCCGGACCCAGCACCTGGGTGTCTTCCATCAGGTAATGGTTTCCATAATTATTAAGGGTCAGTATGACAGGGACCGGTTTTTCCACCGATGCAGGCCTTATGACCAACCATATAATGCTTGGCCCGCTTTTATCTTCCTTAAACCACATTCGGTACTGCTCCCTCATTGCAGATACTGCGGGATACCCGGCAAGAGCAGGCAAAGTAGTCTCTCCGCTCTCCACTTTCTCCCAATAGACAGGAAGAGCCTTTGGCATCTGGCCATACATCTCCTTCTGGAAAAAAGTTAGTATTTCATCCCTGCGCCAGGTCCATTCCAATTCGGAGGAAACGGTAGAACCATCGGAAAAGCAAAGAGGGTTTTCAAGAGCAAGCCCGTCAACTTTGATTATGGGAGGTTGTTCATCGATTTGCCGGACTTCGGTTTCATTGCCGCCTCCTTCCTGCTTGCAGGACAATAGCATACAAGCCAAACTCAAATAGACAAATGCCCAAAGAAAGGATTTCATATTAAATTGTGTGTGCGAACACAAATATAATTGTTTCGCTTGATAAACGAAAACTATTTTAGTACATTTGTATATTATGCGCAAATATCTGTATACCTTCCTTTTTTCAGTCTTGATGCTGGTTTCATCCTGTGCACATGAAACGAAGTATGAACCAGCCGCCCAGTTGCATTTCAACGAGGACGGACGCTTCAAGGTCATGCAACTCACCGATACCCATTACATTGCCGGTGACAGCCGCTCCGACAGGGCGCTGAGCTGCATCGAAGAAATGCTGGATGCGGAAAAGCCGGATTTTGTAATCCACACCGGCGATATTGTTTTCGGGGCACCCGCAGAGCAGGGAGTAAAGGAACTGTTTGCGCCTCTCGTTGCCAGGGGAATTCCCTTTGCCGTGACTCTGGGCAATCACGACGGGCAGTTTGACCTGAGCCGAAACGATATTTACGATGCTATACTCCGTATTCCCGGGTGCGTAAACCGTCCTGCATCAGAAAAAGATATCAGCGGCAATTCCAACGACTATATCACTTTGTCTTCCGTCAACGGAGTCGAGTTTGTTTTCTACCTTTTCGATTCCGGCGATTTGTTTCCCATGCCCGAAGAAGAGAAACCACGAAGATGCTATGATTTCATTCGTTTCGACCAGATTGAATGGTACCGGACCCTGAGTCAGCGTTTCAGGAAAGGCAATAATGATGTTCCCGTACCTTCGGTCGCTTTTTTCCACATCCCTCTCCCGGAAGTCTCCTCTCTTGTCAAAAAGCCATCCGCTGTCATTACCGGCAACAACGAAGAAAAACCCTGCCCCTCCAAAATCAACAGTGGCCTTTATGCACAGATGCGCGAGTTAAAGGATGTGTTTGCTGTCGTCAACGGTCATGACCACGACTGCGACTACGTATTGGAATATGGCCCCATAGCCTTTATATACGGGCGCTTTAGCGGTGGCGACACCGTTTACAACCATCTTGGAGCGGATGGAAGAAGCGATGAGAAGCTTTCAGGAGCCAGATTCTTCGAGTTCAAATCCGGAGAATCCGGTTTTAAAACGTGGATCCGCCTCCAGGGTGGCCTAATCCAGCATTCAATGTTTATTCCGGCCCTCTTTCCTTAAATCTTACTATATTTGTAAGTGATGAATTGCATACTGACTTTATTGTCCGCGCTCGCAGCACTGTTTTCCCTTTCGTTCGAAAATGGGACACTCCCCGGCATCAAGGGACAAGCCGTGTTATTTGACGGCTTTGATTCCAGGATCGTTGTTCCGGCATCAGATTTAGGGACTCCGTCCAGGCATTTCACGGTAGATGTCTGGGTATGCCCTGTAGCATTCCCCAAAAGCCCCTGTCCCATAGTATGTCGGCAGCGCAACGACGTTCCCGGCGGATGGTCACTATGGCTGGATGCGCTCGGCAAAGTCCATTTCCAGGTCGCCTCTGCAGGGGAATGGGTGGAAGTCTGCTCGCCGGAAGGGCTTACGCTAAGGCAATGGAGTCGTCTTACGGCCCAGTTCCGCGCCTCGGACGGTCTCTATCTGGCCATTGACGGAAAAGAAGTTGCAAAGACAGGTCTGGAACTCCCCTGGGTGGAACAGAAAGCCTACGACATGTGGATCGGTCGCACCCCGGTACGCACACCAAGTTTCTTCGAGAACAAGAGCATTCCTATTTATAGCAGCCTGGACGGGGCGCTGGACGAACTGAACATATACGAAGACAAGAGCGCCTACGGCAAGATTCTGAAACAAAAGTTCGCACGTCCTGCCGCCCTGGAATTCGAGTTGCGCATCCTTCCGTCCGGTCCGGACGGCCTGGCATTCGGTTCATGGTATATCCCCCTCAAATACTACAAGGCTTTCGATGAGAGATGGAGGGGCGACGTTCCGGACGTAGTGGTCGGATTCGGCCCAGGACAGCCGTGGAAGGTCGTTTTCTGGAGGGGTATTTCCTATGCTCCCTGCTTCGTTACCGAAACGGGCAACTGGATGTGCAACGAGTTTATCGAACGCAAGAAGGTTACCGGCTGGGGATGCACCGAGAGCATGAGCGACAAGCATGCCGATTTCTCGAGCGTACGCATCCTGGAGAACACTCCCGCCCGTACCGTGGTCCTCTGGCGCAATCTTCCCGTAGGAGTAAACCAAAAGATACCTTACCAGAGCGAGGAAACGCAGTGGGGAGATTGCTCCGAAGAAACATACATCTTCTACCCGGACGGTGTCGGGGTGAGGAAGATGGAGGTATGGAGTTCCCATCTTGAAGACTGGTACGAATGGTGCCAGAGCCTGCAGGTCCTGCATCCATCCCAGAGGCCGGAAGACGTGCTAGACGCATCACGCATAATGTCGGTCGCCGCTATGGACGGAAGCAGCGCGGAATACGGATGGAATTTCGAAGGAAAGCGCCGTCAGGATGAGCCCTCGCTGAAGGGAGCGAACATCCAGGTGACATATCTCAAGAGCAGATGGAACCCCTTCTTGATCCTTGAAGATGTCGACGGCCTCAACGAGAAGGGCCACAACGGACCAGAAATCGACCGGTATGCGGGAAGATGGTCGGATTATTCCGATTTCCCCTGGCGCAACCATTGGCCTGTCACCCAGGATTATGTAATCGGGCGCTATGCCTGCGTCGCAGACGCGCCGTCACACACTTACACTGCGACTCAGTACAATGCTCCTCACAGTGTTGAAGGGAATAAGATGACCAAACTCATGATGTGCGGATGCACCGAAGAGGACGCCGCCGGCCTGCTTCCCCTTGCGAAATCGTGGCTGCGGGCACCGAAGATGACCTTCAATGGAGAAGAAGTTCCCTATGACGTCACCCAGAGAGCATATATCCTGTCATCTCCGGCATCAGGGAACCTCAGTCTCAAGGTAGATGCCTCATCCGGCCGGCCCGTAAACGGACTCTGCATTATAATCAAAGGCGTTTCCGAAACCGGAACCGTGGTCGTGAACGGCAAGTCCTGCCCCGATGCCAAATCAGGCGTGGTCAACGCATGGGACGGACCTTCTTCTGTAGTCTGGATTCCCGTCAAATCCGATAAACCATTAACAATCAACCTATAATTGCATGAAGAGGTTTATTATCATCGGTATTCTACTTTGCCTGATCGCTTCTACCGCAACAGGGCAGGGCGTCAGCCTTGAGTTTACCGAAGCGACCGAGCTGACCATCCTTGGAAAGGTATTCCCCAATACTCCCAACCCCTACGAGAGGATGGACTTCTCCATCTCCGAAGGATGGGAGCACAAAGACAGCACTCTTCTCGAGATGTCTTCCGGGATAATGGTCTCTTTCAAGACCGACTCCCCGTCCATTTGGGTAAAGCCGGAGTTCAAGGCCCTGAGCGGCTCCAGGAACTCAAGCTGGGCTGTCCGCGGTTTTGACCTCTATATCAAGAAGGATGGCAAGTGGTTGTGGGGTGGAGTATGCAATTACAGAAGCACCATGGATACCGAAAACGGCAAAGAGAGGAGCGTGGTGAAAAACATGGACGATTCCATGAAAGAGTGCCTTCTGTACCTGCCTACCGAAAGCAAAGTTTCCTCACTTATGATCGGCGTTGAGCAAGGCTGCCGGCTGGAGAAAGGTGAGAATCCCTTTCGTCACCGTATCTGCCTTCACGGTTCCAGTTTCATGCACGGGGTAGCCACCGGCAGGGCCGGACAGACAGTGCCAGGCTTCCTCACGAGGATGACGGGGATACAGTTCTGCAGCCTGGGAGTTAGCGGAGACTGCCGCATGCAGCCCCAGTTTGCCAAGGCGCTGGCCCAGGCAGATGTCGATGCTTTCGTCTTCGATGCTTTCTCGAACGGGAACGCCAAGACCGTGAAGGTCAATTTGTTCAATTTCATCGAGACGATCCAGGCAGGAAAGCCGGGAGTTCCGCTCATCTTCATGAGCACCATATGGCGTGAGAGGCGGAACTTCGACAGGGAGCACGACGCAGTGGAAAGTGAGAAGATAGCCATGGCTGACAGCCTGATGAAGATAGCTGTCAAAAAGTACAAGGACGTATACTACATTGATTCCAATGCCACGAATCCTACTCACGAGACGACCGTAGACGGGGTGCATCCTGGCGATTACGGATACTGGCTCTGGGCTGAATCAGTCCGGAAACCTATCCTGAAGATACTCAAGAAGTACGGCATACGATAATATAAATGAAAAACCGTAAACTCCTGAATTCCGAACTCGGACGCATCAGCGCGGAGCAGTACCGTGCGGCGGAGCCGTCGGGGGTGGAAGTCATCCTCGACAACATCCGCAGCGCCCACAACGTGGGCAGCGTTTTCCGCAGCGCGGATGCCTTCCGCATCGACAAGATCTGGCTCTGCGGCATCACTCCCCTACCTCCGACTGCTGAAATTCACAAGACGGCCCTCGGCGCAGAAGAGAGTGTGAGATGGGAACACAGGGACGATGCCACCTCCCTCGTAAAGGCCTTGCAGGAAGATGGATACGTGGTGGCGAGCATCGAGCAGACCGAGCATTCCGTGCCTCTCGGGCAGTTCCGCCGCGATTTTGGCAAGAAATATGCATTGGTATTCGGAAACGAGGTTGACGGAGTTTCGCAGGAAACGGTGGACGCATCGGATTTTGCACTGGAAATTCCTCAGCACGGCACCAAGCACTCACTCAACGTCAGCGTATGCGCAGGAGTGGTGCTCTGGGAAGTGACGAAAGACAAACTTTAAAATTTATCAGATATGAAATTCTTGAAATTATTCATTCCCGCAATCGCTCTCGCAGCGCTTTTAAGCGGATGCACGAAGGAGTACATCACGAACGAGTACTATCAGGGCGCCAAGGTTTATGCCCGCGATTATACCGTCAAGCCCAGTGACTGGATGGTCAACCATGAAGATGGTGACGTTACAGCCCGGGAGGACAATTATCTCTGGGCCGAATTCGACAATCCGGACATCACCCAGGATGTCGTCGACAATGGCACGGTCCAAGCTTTCATCTACACCATTTTCGATGCCACCAACAATCTCGGAGCCTATAATCCCCTTCCTTATGTTTATCCGTTGTTGATAGAAGAAAAGGACAACACGGGAGCTGTGGTCAACAGTTTCGTGGTCGCTGAGAATACCCGTTTCGATTATCGTTACGACAGTGCAGCCAAGGTCGGCAAGGTCACCTTCACTATCCAGGACCTCGACGGCATCAATCCTCTGGACATTGTCAACGAGATGTCCATCAAGGTCTGCGTTACCATATAGTATTATTTACATAACAAAAGCGGGGCTGCCGGTTGGCAGCCCCGCTTTCTGTATTGAGCCGGACTATTTTTCCTGTTCGATCGCAGCCTGTGCCGCGGCAAGGCGGGCGATAGGCACGCGGAAAGGTGAGCAGGACACGTAGTCCACGCCGATCTTGTTGAAGAAGCGGACGGAATCGGGATCTCCGCCGTGCTCGCCGCAAACGCCGCACTTGAGGTCTGCGCGCTTGCTGCGGCCGTTCTGGATTCCGTATTCCACGAGCTTGCCGACACCCTTGACGTCGATGGTCTGGAAAGGATCGGCATCGAGGATCTTGTTGCCCAGGTAGTCACCCATGAAGGTGCCCACGTCGTCGCGGCTGAAGCCGAAGGTCATCTGGGTAAGGTCATTGGTGCCGAAGCTGAAGAACTCTGCGGTGCGGGCCATGCGGTCTGCAGTGAGGGCAGCGCGGGGGATCTCGATCATCGTACCGAAATGGTATTCGACCTGCATGCCTCCGAAGTGTGCCTCGACCTCTGCAAGGATGCGGTCGCAGATGGCCTTCTGGAAGCTGAGCTCACGGGCAGAGATGGTGACGGGGATCATGATCTCCGGCATGGGGTTGAAGCCTTCGCGCTTGAGTTCGCAGGTGGCCTCGAAGATTGCACGGTACTGGGTCTCGGCGATAAGAGGATAGGTGACGTGCAGACGCACTCCGCGGTGACCCATCATCGGGTTAATCTCGTGGAGGTTGTCTCCGCGCTTCTCTACTTCTTTCACGCTGACACCGAGTTCGGCAGCGATTTCCTTCTTCTTGTCTTCGGTCTTGGGAACAAACTCGTGGAGAGGCGGGTCGAGCAGGCGGAACACCACCGGCTTGCCGTCCATCACCTTGAGGGTGCTCTTGACGGATGCCTTGATGAAAGGCAGGAGCTCTGCCAGGGCGGCGCGACGCTCTTCCTCGGTGGAGCTGAGGATCATCTTGCGGAGCTTGGTGAGAGGAGTCTCGGAGTTGCGTCCGTAGAACATGTGCTCGATGCGGAAGAGGCCTATGCCCTCTGCACCGAACTTGAGAGCGCGGTCGGCATCCTCAGGAGTATCTGCATTGGTGCGGATACCGATCCTGCGGTACTTGTCCACGATGTTCATGAACTTTATGAAGAGAGGATTCTCGCTGGCGTCCATGGTCTCGATCTTGGAGCCGTAGACGAAGCCCTTGCTGCCGTTCAGGCTGAACCACTCGTCCTCCTTGTAAACCTTGTCGGATCCGGCGAAGCTCACGCTCTTGGCGGCGAAGTTGATTTTCATGGCCTCGCAGCCCACGATGCAGCACTTGCCCCAGCCACGTGCCACGAGAGCGGCGTGGGAGGTCATGCCACCGCGGGTGGTGAGGATACCGGCGGATGCGCGCATGCCTTCGATGTCTTCAGGGGAGGTCTCCTCACGGATGAGGATAACCTTCTTGCCTGCGGCTGCGGCTTCCATTGCGGCCTCGGAGGTAAACACGATGGTTCCCACAGCTCCGCCCGGAGATGCGGGCAGACCCTTGGCGATGACCTCGGCCTTCTTCTCGGATGCGGGATTCAGCACAGGGTGCAGGATCTCGTCGAGCTGGGCGGGAGATACGCGCATGACTGCGGTGCGCTCGTCGATCATACCCTCTTCGAGCATGTCCATCGCCATCTGAAGGGCGGCGATGCCGGTGCGCTTGCCGATACGGCACTGGAGCATCCAAAGCTTGCCTTCCTGGATGGTGAACTCTATGTCCTGCATGTCGTGGAAGTGATTCTCCAGCTTCAGGCGGATGGCGTCGAGCTCTCCGTAAACCTCGGGCATAGCCTTCTCGAGGCTCTCAAGATGCTTGTTATGGTCGGTCTTGGTGGCCTCGTTCAAAGGGTTGGGGGTGCGGATACCCGCGACCACGTCCTCGCCCTGGGCGTTGATGAGCCACTCGCCGTAGAACTTGTTGTCGCCGGAGGCAGGGTTGCGGCTGAAGGCCACACCCGTTGCAGAGGTGTTACCCATGTTGCCGAACACCATCGACTGGACGTTCACTGCGGTTCCCCAGTCATCCGGAATCTTCTCGATGCGGCGGTATGCGATTGCGCGCTTCCCGTTCCAGCTCTTGAAGACGCCGCCGATTGAGCCCCAAAGCTGGGCCTCGGCCGTGTCGGGGAATTCTACTCCGAGAACTTCCTTGACCTTAACCTTGAACTTGTCGCAGAGGTCCTTGAGTTCGTCGGCAGTGATGTCGGTGTCGGACTTGTAGCCCTTGGCATCCTTCAGCTCCTGCATCATGCGGTCCAGCTGCTGCCGGATTCCCTGGCCGTCCTCGGGCTCGATACCCTCGGCCTTCTCCATCACGACATCTGAATACATCATGATGAGGCGCCTGTATGCGTCATATACGAAACGGGGGTTGCCCGTCTTCTTGATCATTCCGGGAAGGGTTGCGGAGCAGAGACCGATATTGAGGATGGTATCCATCATGCCGGGCATGGAACTGCGGGCGCCGGAACGGCAGCTCACGAGGAGCGGATCGGCGGTGTCGCCGAACTTCTTGCCCATAAGCTTCTCGGTTGCGGCGAGTGCCTCGGCAACCTCGGCCTTGAGTTCTGCGGAATATCCGCCGCCGAGCTGATAGTATTCAGCGCAGCATTCGGTCGTAATGGTGAATCCGGCGGGAACCGGCATTCCAAGGCGGCTCATTTCCGCCAGATTGGCTCCCTTTCCACCAAGGAGCTCACGCATTGATCCGTCGCCTTCGGCGGTCTTGCCACCAAAGCGATAGACTCTCTTCTTGTTTTCTGCCATAATATCTGTAATTGTATTAAATTTCAAAAAATCCCGCGAATTTAGGAAAAAATCCGACTATTTACAAGAGTTTTGCTGCTATTTCAGAAAGTTCGCTTCGCTCACCTTTCCGGAGGAAAACATGCTGGAATATCTTCTGGCCGTCCATCTTCTCGCCGGTGTGCGTCAGACCGTTGCTCCACTGGTCCAGATAGGGCTGGTCGATCTGGAAGATATCTCCCGTGAGGACTATCTTCGTGCCTTCGCCGGCACGAGTAACTATTGTCTTCACTTCCAGCGGGGTGAGGTTCTGGGCCTCATCGATGATGAAAAAGGCCTTGCCGAGGCTGCGTCCGCGTATGTAGGCAAGGGGCTCGATAACGAGTTTTTCATCCCTCAGGAGGCTTTCCAGATGGGTGGCTTCCTTGGACGAGGCCTTGTACTGGCCTTTGATGACGTTCAGATTGTCCATCAGCGGCTGCAGGAACGGGGTCATCTTGGTATTCTTGTCCCCGGGGAGGAAGCCAATGTCCTGGTTGCCCAGGATTACGGTCGGGCGGGAGATGTATATCTGGTCGAAGTCGTTCTCCTGCTCGAGGGCGGCCGCCAGCGCGAGGAGGGTCTTGCCGGTGCCGGCGCCGCCGGTGAGGGTCACGAGTTTCACCTTCGGGTTCAGGAGTGCGTCCAGCGCCATCTTCTGCTCATCGTTGCGGGGCTTGATACCATAGGCGGTATGGGCCTTGATGAGCACTATCCTGCCGCGGTCTTCGTCGAAGCGGGCGCAGATGGTCTCTGCCCCCTTGTCGCCTTCCCAGCGGAACTTGAAGAGTTGATTGGCTTCGGGCTTCTTCTCCGTCACCTGTTTCCAGTCGATGGCGTTCTCCGGGCCGTAAACCAAAGTCTGGAGAAGCTCCGGCTGGAGGGTGTAGTACTGCACCTCGCTGTTGGCATTCTCTATCTTCGCCTCGTCCACGCGGTCGGTCAGGTAATCCTGCACCTCCATCCCGGCAGCTTTGGCCTTCATGCGTAGGTTGACATCCTTCGTAACCAATGCCACGAAGGTGCCCGGATGGTTGTCCCTCACCCAGATGGCTGTTGCAAGGATGCGGTGATCCTGGATATCGTCTATGAACAGGTCCTTCAGGTTGTCCGGGAAGGGATGGTTGGGCTCCACCTTGATGAGGCCCAGGTCCTTTCCTATGGGCAGGCCTTCCTTTCCGAAGGACTTGCCGTCGGAAATCTTGTCCAGGTCGCGCAGGAAATGGCGGGCGTTGTAAGCCAGGGTGTCGTTGCCCTTCTTGAACTTGTCCAGTTCCTCCACCACGGCGATGGGAACAACGAGATTGTTGTCCCGGAACCGCCGGATGGCCTTGTGGTCGTGCAGGGGTACGTTGGTATCCAGCACGAAGATCTTAGGTTTTCCCATATACTAGTTTTAGTCTTCCCCTTCTCCCCCCTGACGCTGCACGAGGGATTCGAGGATATTCTGTATGCCGGTCTTGGCGGACGCCTTCACCCGCACGGCCCCGCCGTTGGCGGCAGGATGCCCGAGGGGGTAGAAAGCCACGTCCTGCAGCAGCAGTTCGGCATCTATGTAGTCGAAATCGATGTCCCGTATCTGGATGATGACCCCCGGTATCTCGGAGAAAAGGATGCTCACGATGTCCGCTCCGCGGCTGGCACGCCGTATGTCGGAGAGATCGAGAACCGCACCCGTGCGAGAGGTCGCCATCCCCTTGAGGCCGGTCAGAAGCCCGCCTTCCCCTACGGTGACGCCGGCGAGCACAATTCCGTCTTCCACCAGTTCTCTCACCACCTCGTAGCAGTCGACGAAATACGGGGCGTCGTCCAGGGCCGGGGCCAGCGGAGAATTGATCTGCATGGCCTGGGCAAGCAGGGATCCGCCCAGACGGTAGGGAGACGAATCGAAGGGGATATAGACTATCCAGGAGTTCTCGTCCGGCTGCAGCACGTTGGGGATGGATGCCGCGCCCATATGGGGATTGCGGGTGGTGTTCGGCTGTTCCACAAGGTCGGTCTCGTCGCCCGAGGGTCGCAGCGATGCAGTCACATCCAGAGCACATTCTCCATCAGCGTGTATGCAATCGTAGGACGAAAGTTTTATGTCGAGGGCATCCAGCATGTCTCCCACGGCTTCCACGCTATGGTAGAATGCGGCAGTGTTGCCTACGGCCAGATTGTTCCACTTCCAGAGAATATCCATGGCCAGGTCGCCCAGACGGAAATGACCGAGTTTCCAGATGCAGTCCAGCAGCGCCCCGGCTATGCGTCCCCTCGTGTAAGGCCCGGCGAATTCCATGGGAATCCGGCGCTGGGTTTTCAGGATTGCTGAGAGATACTTCTCCACTTTCCTGGCATCCAGGGCCACGGGGGAAGGATCCACGTCTTTGGTCTCATCTACCAAAGGAGACAGTTCCACGGACGGGGATTCTTCCGGAGGATAGATGCTTACATCCCCCAGAATCTGCGCCGGGGTCACACTCTGGCGGACTCCGTCGATAACGTAGGGTGAATGCAGCACTGACGACTTAATTTCCATCCTTTTTTACGAAAATCCCTCAAAAATAACTATTTTTGAATTCAGATGCAACCAGAATTTGATATTGAATTATATAATAAGCGGCTGGAAGAGCTGTTTTCGCGTTTCCAGTCGGTCCAGAAGGTGGGTTTCACGGGGGATGCCTATAAACCGGGGTTATCAGGCATGCTGCGGTTCTCCGCCGTGCTCGGGGACCCCTGGAAGGCGTATCCCTGTGTGCATGTGGCCGGCACCAACGGCAAGGGCAGTGTGTGCAGCATGCTGGCTTCGGCGCTCGCGGCTGGAGGGGCCGTTCTCACAGGTGGCCATCCGCGACGGGCAAAGGGCACGGCCGTGTCCCGCAAGGGGAGCCCGGTCCGCGCATTGCCCGTCCGCATACTCCCGGACGGCTCCTCCCGCCGCCAACACAACACGACACGCATTGGACTCTATACGTCGCCGCATCTGCTGGACTTTAGGGAACGAATCAAGGTAGTGAGCGCCGACGGCTACGAGATGATTTCCCAAGAAGAAGTGTGGGAGTTTTTGAACAGTTATGAGGAGGCGTTCGAGGGCTTGTCGTTTTTTGAAATCACTACTGGCATGGCCTTCTGGTGGTTTGCACGGAAAGGTGTGGATGCGGCCGTGATCGAAACCGGACTTGGCGGCAGGCTGGACAGCACGAATATAATTACGCCTGTTTTGTCGGTGGTGACCTCTATCGGTTTGGACCACTGCGCATTGCTTGGCTCAACAAGGGCCGCTATTGCCCGGGAGAAAGCCGGGATTTTCAAGCCCGGCGTGCCCGCGGTGGTTGGTGGGCGCGACGCTGAAACCGCGCCGGTTTTCGAAGAGGTTGCCGCCTTGGTGGGCACACCCCTGACCTTTGCCTCGGACGTTCCCGCTTTTAGTTTTGAACAGGACCTGCTGTCCGGAATGGACCTGACCGGCCCTTGCCAGGATATCAACCTGCATACCGTACTCGTGGCGCTGGACATCCTGTTTGACCTTCCTTATAAACAGCCAAAAACAAGGAAGGTCATGGCTTTAGAGGCCGCACCTTCCTTGAAAACAGCCAAAAATAAGGAAGGTCATGGCTTTGGAGACCGTACCTTCCTTGAAAACAGCCAAAACCAAGGAAGGTCGCAGGGTGAGATGATTAAAGTTCTGATTGAGGCCATTGCGAATGCTGGGAAAAGGACGGGACTGTGGGGCAGATGGCAGCGAATATGCGAAAAACCGGAGGTCATCTGCGACATAGGCCACAATCCCCCGGCGTTGAAGGAAAACTTCGCACGGCTTGAGGCCCTGCAGTCCGGCAAGAAAGGGGATGAAACGCAGGCCGGAGATGGGAATAGCAAGAGCCGAGACGGCATTCAGGCCACCAAACGCAACATTATTATTGTTTACGGAATAATGGCGGACAAGGACCTGGCGGGAATTGCGCCGCTGATGCCCGCCGGCGCAAAATACATCCTTGCAGCACCGGACAACCAGCGGGCCCTGCCTGCAGACCAACTGAAGGCACGGCTTACGGAGCTCAGACCGGACCTGGACTGCACGGCAACGGCCTCCGTTGCCGCCGCAGTTCGTCAGGCATTGACCTTGGCACAAGACTTGCCAAATCCCCTGATATACATTGGCGGAAGCACCTTCGTGGTTGCCGAAGCCTTGCCTTTGTTCAACGAAAACACAGAGCCATGAATATCTTCAAGACCATAGCACTGACACTGATGACTGCACTGACCCTGACCTCTTCGACAACGCCCAAAGACAAGGACGACCACACCCTGGTAGCCCTCTGGAAAGAGTATTATGCGGCGGAAGACGCAGACAAGCCGAAGACCCAGGAAAGCATCCTCATTAAAATCAAAGCAGAGGCCAAGGCAAAGCACCTCACGTGGGACTTCTATGATGCCTCGATAACGCTTGCCGAGATACGCATTTCCGGCAACTGGAAAATGCGGGATAGCGAGAACGCTGCAAGGGACAAGGATATTGAAGAATTCGGCGAGCCTGTGGCAGTTTTCACCAATAAAAACTTCCACTATGGCTGGAACGACGCGGATAAAGCCACCTTCATCGACAAAAACAAAATCTTGCTCGAGAGCGCGCATAACCCAGAGTTCTACTCCCGCGACTATCGCATAACCGGCAAGCAATGTGGCAGGCTGCTACCCGACCTGTTAAAGAACGACTATCAATACTGCCTTTGGAGTTTGGGTGATACCGAGCGGATGATTCAGGAGTTCAAGATCTATCCCCTTTCTGCCTTTGCCGAGTTCGAAAAGATTGCCAAGTACGATTCAGGCGATGAACTTATGACCGCTCGAAAATCCAGGCTTCAATCATTTGCCGAAAAATGGAACGGCAAAGCCGCAGGACTGTTGGCGGAGCAGGAACTTCTCTCCATCCGCTATTGTGAACTCGGCTATTATGAGAACGGCAAGATGAAAGCCACATCCTCCGATTTCGAGGTCCTGCGCGACCAATGCAATGCTTTCGAAAAGAAACGGGCGGCCTTCAAGGGCGACGAAAAAAAGATTGCCGACTGCTGCACAGAGGCAAAGAATCTTTTGGAGACATTGGCTAGAAAGAGCGTAAACGCCGAAGTGAAGGACAGTAAACTGACAATCACATTAAGGAACATGGAGGCGGTCACCTCCCAGGTTTTCAAAGACAAAGAAAAAGTCTGGGAGCAGTACCTCACCAATCCCTACAAAAGTTTCTACGTGGAAGATAAACTGCTGCTCGAACTCCCCGATTTGGAAGACGGCACATACACGGTCAAATGCTTTTACAAAGATATCTCGGATGAGGTAAAATGGCATAAGTACACAATCTCCGCCAGCGCCAGGACCAATGCGTACGGCACCGGAATCTGGGCCGTGGACTATATCAGCGGCGAGCCGCTTAAGAAAGTTGATGTAGAGTTGCTCAAAGGTGATAAGGTAGAGCAGACCGCCACCCTCACCCTGGACGGTTTCACCCCCCTCCCCGCATCTTGGACGTCCAAGATAAACCAGAAGCGGAGCGAGTATAAACTCAGAGTCAAGTCCGGGAAGAGATCTTCGCGGGAGATTTCTCTTTCTACATTTAAGGATGTTGACAACAACGACTCCCCTGCAAGGCTCAACGCCGTAATCATCACCGACAGAGGAGCGTACAATCCTGACGAAACCCTGCACTTCAAAGCGATTGTCTATAAAGGAAGATACTCCCTGAACACGGTCGGCTCCGGCAAAGCGATAACGGTAGAGCTAAGAGATCCACAGGGCAAGAGTATTGAAAGTAAAACACTGAAGACCAACGAATTCGGAAGCGTTGCGGGAGAATTCGTGCTGAAGCGCAGCGGCCGCAACGGAATGCATCAAGTGCTTGTCATGTCCAGCCAGGATGTTCTGATAAGGCGACTGGTCAGGGTAGACGATTTCGTGCTTCCGACTTTCGATCTGATCTTTGACAAAGAATCCGTCTTTTATCAACCGGTTTCCGAGATTCGCACCGGTGGCAATGTATATGCATATTCCGGGCACAGCCTGACGGCTTCCACAGTCAAGTATTCCGTTCAGCATGGCGGAGAAGAATGGGCATCCGGCTTACTGCACCCCGATAAAAACGGACGTTTCGATATCTGTTTTGCAACCGACAGCACAAAAGCCAACAGCCATTACGACTGGTATTCCCTGAAAGTGACGGTGACCGATGCCAGCGGGGAAACTATGGAGTGGAACAAGTCTTTTACCATACGGCTCCAGTCCACAGCCCACATCGAAACGGAGTATTATTTCAAGGACAACGAAGAAGCCAGCCGGCACGGCGGAATGTCGGTCAAGGTAGTGGCTGGCGACAAGCCGGTCTGGATGGCGGTGGAAGCACATGGGCCGGAGGGAAAACTGGTCTGGAAGAGGATGGTGCAGTTTGGGCCGGGGGATGGTCGGTCGGAGCCGGCCATGACGAGCAAGGAGCCGGCAACCACCACCGTCGAATACAAATTGAAAGCCAGCGACCCGGAAGTGATATCGGTAACGATGATATATTTCCAGGACAAGAGGACATTCTCCCACACCACTGCCATACGCAAAGAGGATCATCGCTACGACCTTCCCCTCACGTTCTCCCGATTCCTGGATACCACATCTCCGGGAGCGAGCTACACCTTCGGGATCAAGACCCTGACCGGCGTGGAATGCGCGGCATCAGTCTTCGACAAGAGCACGGAACGTTACGAAGCTAACAGATGGAGCCTTATCCGGGCTGCGCAGATATCGTACACGTACATCCCTTATGGCAACGTCAACGGCATCGACGAATCCTACTCCAACGTCATTTATGTACGCGGACTGACCTCCAAAATGTCCATGAGCAAGGCAGCGGTCAATATGGCGATGGCGGATGCTGCAGTTCCTGAATCCGCGGAAGCGGAAGAGGCCATCCCCTTCCAGTTGGTGGAAGAAAAGCCCCAGCCTACCCCCGACATCCCCATACGCGAGAACTTCGCGAACACCATAGCCTGGGAGCCTTTCCTGCGCAGCGACAAGGACGGCAACATCAGTTTCAGCTTCACCAACGCGGACAAGCTCTCCACCTACTACGTACAGCTCTTTGCACACGATAAGAAAATGCGCAACGAGGTCCTCCGCCGCGAGATGGTGGTCACCATCCCTGTCAAGATCAGTCTCGTGGAGCCGCAGTTCCTCTACGAAGGAGACAAGTACAACGTCCGAGTCGCGCTCAGCAGTTCCATCTCCAAGGACCTGAAGGGCAAACTGACCGTGCAGATGCTGGACGGCACCGACCACAAGACCGCGCCCGTCCTGCGCAGCGCCAGTTGCGACATAACGGTGCCGGCGAAGGGCGGCGTCAATCAGGACTTCACCCTTGAAACCCCGGCCATCAAGGACCTCGGCCTAAAGATAGTATTCGTCCCTGAATCAGGCACTTACGGCTCCGACGGAGT
>JAEEGK010007743.1_pt1 | contig 25573 bp, 17 predicted proteins | sample 8958771 | NCBI WGS metagenome assembly JAEEGK01 (sample SAMN16246547, study PRJNA631951) | gut metagenome | biome: gut microbiome; feature: rumen; material: SC-attached | host: Bos | place: Iran: Karaj | collected 2018-10
TTACTTTCTTAACTTCTGGTGATATTTTTTTTTCTTCTTCTTTCTTTTCTTCTTCTTCTTTTCTTTTTGAACTTATACTTTCATCTATATCTTCTAATTCAAAATTTACATTTGATGTATTATTTTCTTTTGTTTCTTCTTTTACTGTTATGTTACTTTTATTTATTGAATTTTCATTTTCAAAATAATTTTCTGATTTTTCTTCTTCTTCTTTTTTTGAATTTTTTTTCGAATCTTCTATTTCTTCTAATTCCTCTGTTACTACTTCTTCTTTTAACTTTTTTTCTTCTTCTTCTTTTAATTTTTCTTTTTCTTTTAATTTTTTATTTTCTTCTTCTTCTTTTAACTTTTTTTCTTCTTCTTCTTTTAATTTTTTTTCTTCTTCTAATTTTAATTTTTTTTCTTCTTCTTCTTTTAATTTTTTTTCTTCTTCTTCTTTTAACTTTTTTTCTTCTTCTTCTTTTAACTTTTTCTCTCTTTCTTCTTTTAACTTTTTCTCTCTTTCTTTCATCTCTTTCAATTGTCTTTCTAAATTTTCTTTTTCTTCTTTTTCTTTTTTTAATTTTTCTTGTAATTCTTTTTCTTTTTTTTCTCTTTCAATTCTTTCATTTTCTTCTTTTTCTTTTTTTTCTCTTTCAATTCTTTCATTTTCTTCTTTTAATTTTTTTTCTTTTTCAATTTTTTCTTTTTCTTCTTTTTCTTTTAATTCTTTTTCAATTTTTTCTCTAATTTCTTTTTCTAATTTTTCCCTTTCTTCTTGTTCTTTTATTTTCTTATTTTTTTCTTCTAATTCTTTTAATAATTTTTCTTTTTCATCATTTTCTTTTTTTCTTTTTTCTTCTTCTTCAATTCTTTTTTTTTCTTTTTCTTCATGTTCTTTTATTATTCTTTCTTTCTTTTCATTTTCTTCTTTTAATTTTCTTAATTCTTCTTCAATTGAATTTTCTTTAATAATATTATTATTATTTATTAAACTATTATTATTAAATACATTATTATTCATTTGTAAATTATTATTATTATTTATTATTTCTGAATTATTTTTTCTTATGTTTTTATCTTCATTTATTAATAAAGAATCTAAATTATTATTTTCAAAATCAAAATCATTTTTTTCTTGAATTTTATTATATTTTTCTTTTTCTATTTGATTATTTCTTTTTATAATTTCACTTGGTTTATCAAAACTAAAATTTATTTTATTATTTGTTATGTTAAAATTTATACTTTTTGTTACTGTTTCTTTTAAAAGTTTATTTTGTTTTTTTAATTGAGATAATAAGGATAACAAATCTGTATTTTCTTTCTTTTGATTTTCATCAAAACTAAAATTATTTGGATTTAAATCTTTATTATCTAAGTTTTCTAAATTATTTATTAAAGATTGATTTGGGGTTTTTGATTTTTTTCTGTTTTTCTTTAAATTTAATGAAACTAATTTATGCTTTAAATTTATTTTTGGTTTATTTTGATTTGTGATCATTTTTTTATTTTTTTAAATCTAAATAATTTAAAATTTATTATATTTTTACTATTACGGTATTCTTTAATTATAATTACAAATTTTTATTAAAAACTAATTTTTTATTTTTATTCAATTAAATTTATCATTGAATTTTTTTATAATTTAATGAAAATTTCGAATGTTAAACAAAGAATTAATCTCAATCAAAGTAATTTTGAAAATATTAATCAATATAATATAACAAGAAATATAGATAATTTATTTGAAATAAATTACTTTAAAAAAGAATCGATAAAAACTCCAAATAATAAAAAATCCTCATTAAAATCTAAAATTCCTCTTTTAAATTATAAATTATATAAAGTCCACTATTATACCATTAAAATTAATGATAATTTAGAAGAGAAAAAACAAAATAAAAGTTATTATCCTTTTATTAATAATAAAGATAAAATTTTAAGTTTTAATCAAAATTTAAAATTAAAAAAAAGAAATAATAAAAGTAATGAAATTAAATTAAAAAAAAAGAATAAACAACAAGAAATATTTAATTCAAAAATTAATCAAATTTGTTGTATATCAGATAAATTAACAAATAAGTTTAATTTATTAAATATAAAAAACAAAAATAACAAATTATATTATCCAAAAGAATTACAGAATAAATATTTAAATCAATCAAATATTGTACTTTCAGATTTAAGAAGAAATAATTCTTTTCATGAAAATCAAAATTTGTTTATTAGAAACGATAAATTATCTTCTCCAAAAGAATTTATAGTAAAATTTAGAAAAAAATCAATTAGTTCTAGTAATTCAAAAGAAAATAATTTTATTGTTTTTAATAATAAAAAATATAAATTTTTAAATTTATAAATCATCAAATATATTTTTAATTATTAATTTTTTTTGATATTTAATGAAAAAAAATGAAGAACAAACACAGAAAAAAAAAGGTAATTTATTTAGTGGAATTTTAAATAAAGGTAATTTTATAAAAGATAAACTGACAAAAGCATTTAAAAACCCAAATAATGAAAATTTAAATAATAAAGAAATAAAAAATAATAAAAAAGAAGAAGAAACTCTCAAAGCTTATAATATACAAATTTCTGAAGGAAATGATAATAATGTATTTGAAATTAATGATGAAGAAGAAGAAGAAGAATATGAAATTGTTAATGAAGATAACAATAAAAAAGAAGAAAAAAAAGAAAATGAAATAAAGAATTTTGATGAGGAAATAAATATTAAAGTAAATAAAAATGAAAAAGAAAAAAGAAAATTAGAAGAAAAAAAACCTTCAGAGTCATTTTGTCATTATATATTTTTAAAAGGAAGTTTAATTATAAAAGATAATAAATTTCAATTTTTTGAATTTTTCCAATTAATAAGAAAAAATATTTTAAGAAGAATTGTTTTTATGAATAAAAAAGAAAATAAAAATGAAAATGAATATACTCAAAAACCTTATCTTTGCTTTTTTGATGAGAATTTTATTTATTTTTTAGAAGATAAAATTATAAATAAAAAGGAACCTAATTTAAGAAAAATAGCATATTATTATAATTTATTTAAAATAAATGATTTTTCAATTGTTGAAATTGAAGAAAATAAAAAAATAAAAATTAATTTAAGTTTCATTTTAGAAGGAAAAAAATTAATAAAACAATTATTATTTGAAAAAGAAAAAGGAAATGACTTTATAAATAATTTAAATAACACACTTAAAAAATTTAATATTAAAATTTGAAAAACAACAATAACATATAAATAAAAAATAGTATATTATGTTTAAATCAATAATTTCATTAATATATATTTTAATATATTTATCATCCATTCAAACAATTATTTCTTATATCTTTCCTTTTATTTAATCAGGAATAGAAAAAATAAATATTTCATATTATTTAAATTTTTTAAATTCTTATTTAAATGATATTATATATTTAATTTTTGATTTAATTAAATAAATATTAAATAAAAAAACAAAATGACTACTTCTCCAATTCGTTCTATCAATTTTTTAAAATTTTTTTCCAATCATTCAAATCAAAAAAACCATCATAAAGATTATTTTATTTATGAAAAAATAGCATATAAACAACTTCTTTTGAAATATTTTACAATTCCACTGATATATGAAATAAATATAATAAACAATATAATATATAACGAAAAAAGTCATATAGTTGCAAAATTTAAAGATTATTTAATTTTAGATGATACAAGTGAATTTTTAAAAAGATATTATAAAAATTATGAAAGTGGAGTTAGACTTCCAAAATTTTATGAGTATTACGAAACTTATTCAAAAATATTTCCAAATTATACGGGATTACCAGAAGGGCAATATATATATAAAAATATTCAAAAAAAACAAATTATGATTGATATTCAAGAACAAATGGAAATTGAAAATAAAAATTGTAGCAAAAATAAACAATCTAATGAAAAAATAAAAGATGTATTTGATACTGAAGTTATTGATTCAATTTTAAATCAAACAAACAAAGAAGATATAGAATTATTATTTAATGTTAATAGAGATAATATTCTTATTGAAGATAAAAAATTTACTCAAGAAATAATAGATATAATTAATACTATTGAAAAATATGAAAATGCTATTAATAATGATCATAGTCATATTAATATTGATAATATTTCTACTAATATTAATATTAGTCATAAATCAACTTTAGGATTTAATTTAATGAAAAAACATAAAATGAATAATTCAAATATTAATAATTCAAATAATATTTCAAATATATTAAATAAAGGAAATAATAGTAATTTAAAAAATAATATATTTAGTATTTATTCATATAAGCAAAAATCTTTTAATAAAAATAATATTAATAATTTAAATAAAAATTATATTAACAGTGACAAAAATCTGATAGAAAAATTAGAAAATAATTTGTTGAAATTATCTAGGAAAACATCTTTAACTAATTTAACTTCTTTAAATTATAATAAACATTCAAATAATAATTTTTCAAGACAACAAAAAATAAATAATGCACATAATAATATAAAAAACAATAGTTTAAAATCAAAAAGTAATAGTAGTATCAGTAATAGTATAAATATTCCTTTATCATATAGAATATGTGGTTCAAGTGAGAATATTAAGACACCGATTACTTCAAGGAATACAGTAAAAAGAAGTATTTCAGGAAAAAATAAGCAAAACAATAATTCAAACTATATTAAAAATACAAGTAACATTTCTAATTGTAAAAATATAAGTATGAAAAATTCAAATAATAAAGTTACAAATAATATAATATATATTATTAATCAAAATCCAAAATTTACAACAAATTTAACATTTTATAATAATAACAATAATATTAACAATAATAATAATAATATTAATATTAAACAAACAGTTATTCATAATAGAGTTAAAAGTACTTCAAATCATAAAGATAATAATCAAAATAAAACAAAAATAAAAAAAAGAAATAATCAAGGAACAAATTTAATTAATCCTTCAATGAGTAATACAAATATATTAAAAACTGCAAGAGAAATAGGATATAAAGAAATAAATTTATTGAGAAATACATTAAAAAATAATCTAAGAAATAACAACAACTTCAATTTAAATTCGAGTAAAAATACTTCAATAAACAATAAATTTTACATTAGGGAAAATTCTTTTAGTAGAAATAAAAAACATATTAGTATTGATGAAAATAACTCTGATCAAAAATTAAGTAAAAATGAATCTATGACTAAATTAGGATTTTTAGATATAATGAATGTTAAAAAGAAAATTGTTAAAGGAATTCATATTAAAAATTTTTCTCAAATATTAAACATAAATTCATCTAAAACTGAGAGAATAAAAAAATAATACATAATATAAATAAAAAATATATATATATTTGAGTATTTTTATACTATTTTTTTAAATATAAAATCAATTTTTATTTAATTTTTTTATTAATATTAAATATATATTTTTAGTATCATACAAAATTTAAAATTATATATTTATTTAATGTCTTCATTTAGTGAGAATTTTCAAAGAGATGAAAATAAAGATAATACTCAATATGATGATAGTGCTTTTTACACTTTTGCAATAAGTATGTTATTAGTTGGAATTGTAATATTAATAATATTAATTCTTAGAAGAATATTTTATGAAAAGAAATTTACTCAATCAAATTATAAGAATTGTCAATGTACAAATTGTAAAAAAAGATTAAAAGATTACCATAATAAAATAAAAGGAAATCATATAAATTTTACATTTTATTTCTATATATTTCTTTTGATAATATTTATTTATTTATCATATTTATCATATTTAAACGTTCAAAAAAATGCAGGAAAAATAAAAGGTTTTAATCCTTATGAAATTTTAGAAATTTCTCCAAACGCCGATGAAAGAACAATAAAAAAAGCATATAAAAAATTGGCATTAAAATATCATCCTGATAAAAATCCAAATAATTTACAAGCAAAATCAAAATTTATATTAATTGCAAAAGCATATGATGCATTAACAAATGAAGAAAGTAAAAAAAATTTTGAAAAATATGGAAATCCAGATGGTCCTGGTTCAATGAGAATATCAGTAGCTTTACCTTCTTTTGTTTTAGAAAAAAAAAATCATATGCCAATATTAGTATTATTTGTGATATTAATATTAGTTATATGTCCAGTAGCATTTTTAATGTGGTATCATGGTAATAAAGAATACAATGATACAGGAATGATGATAAGTGATCAATTTATTTTTTATGATTATTTAAATGAAAATATTTTGTTAAAACAAATGCCTTTTGTTTTAGGTTTAGCAAGAGAATATCTTTCTTTATCTGTTAAAGCAGATGAAGCAGATATTTTAATAAAAGCTTATAATAAATATTTAAGTTTAATGTCTAAACATAAATTAGAAACTATTCATCCTTTAAATAAAAAGGCTATATGTTTATTATATTCTTATCTGGATAGAAATCCTTTAAAATATGCTAATTATGAAAAAGATTTAAACACCGTTTTAAATCCAACATCAATTTTTATAGAAAATATGTATAAAATGTGTATTGAATTCACACAACTTCATACTTTTAGAAAAGAAATAAAAAATTTTGGATATGATTGTATAAATACAATATATGAATTTTCTCAAAATATTACTCAACAAATTTCCCATGTTCAAGATCATTTTAATGCTTTTTATCAATTACCATATTTTACAGAAAATAAAATAAAATTATTAAAAAGAAAATTTGGAAAAGTATTTAATAATAAACCAACAGTATTTAATGATTTTCTTTTAATGGATGAAAAGCAAAGAAATGAAATTTTAGACACTGAATTTTCTTCTCAAGAAATAGATGATATTAATAAAGCATTAGACTCTCTTCCTGTATATGAAGCAAAAATTGAAGTTTTTACAGAAGGATTTGAAGATATATTAGTTGATGATTTTGTGACATTTAAATTAATTTTAGAAAGAAAAAATTTAGAAGAAGGAAAAAATTTAGGAGTTAATCATTCTAATTCTTATCCTGTTTTATTTAATGAACAAGTATCAATGAATATTTTAATGGAAAAAAATATAATATTTCAAAATGTTTTAGATATTAAAGAAAGAATTACAATTAATACTAATCAACATCCTGTTAGAGAAATAGGAAAATTTAAATTTACTTGTGAATTAATTTCTTTAAATTATAAAGGACTTAATCAAACGTTTAATTTTGAAGTAAATGTTGTTAAAAATTCTGAAAAAAGAAAAGAACATTTACAACAAATTCAAAAAAGAGAAGTTAAAAAAATTGAACCAAGTTATTTCCAACAATTATTAAATCAAGTGATTCCTCTTCAAAATGATGATAGTGATGAAGAAGAAGAAGATGAAAATGATGATAAATCTAAAGACAAAAAAGAAGAAGGTAATAAAGAAGAAAAAGAAAATGATAAAAATCAAGAAAAAGAGAGTGAAGATATTGATAAGACAGAACATGAAAAAAACGAATAAAAATTATAATTTAATATATTATAAAAAATAAAAATTAAAGATTTATAATAAATAAATAAACAATAAAAAAAAAAAATTTAAGGATAAAAAATGGTAAATCCTTTTTCCAATATAGTAAATAAATAGGATAATATGAAGAATCATTAGGACTCTTACCTTAAATTATATACTATAACCCAAATATGCATTATTTTTTCCTTTTTTTATAATTATTTTTTCTCTGTAATTATTATTATTTGTTCTTTATTTTCCCTTTTTAATTTTTCTATTTTAAGATATTTTATATTTTATATATTTATTTATTATATTTTAACAAAGTTTAAATTTACTAATAAATTAAGTAAGATTTAATAATAGAATATATTTCCATTAAACAAAAATAACTAAATTATATAATATTTTTCAACAAAAATATTTATATTTGACAATAATCAATATCATTTACATTAACTTTATTGATTAATTCTTTTAAATAAAGTTATATATAAAAAACTCATATAACCACTTTCATTAAAATATAGTTAGTAGACTTAATTTTTTCTTTTCTATTAATTTACTTAAAATAGTGTTTTTCTTTTTCTTTATAAATGAATTCGAGTTAATAATTTTTGAACAGTATATATGAGGATAAAAATATTTATTGTTATTATCATTAATATAATTATTTTCTTTAGTGGATTCATTTTGTAATGAAAATGGGATAATATCTTCTTCATTTCCAAATATAATTTTTTTTGGTTTTATTATAGGTACAAAATTTTTTGGAATTTCATTAAATGAAACTGAATAATTACTATAAATTTTATTGTTATTTTCATCATAGTTTTTATTTGAAATATTATTCGATAAGTTTGAATCTTCCATTTAATGTGTAATTAAATAAATAATTTGTTAATTAAATCATAATTAATAAGAATATTGAAAATATTTTTACATTCATTTTCTCATATAAAAATATTTATCAATGTGTTTAATTATAATAAATAAATAATCCTTTTAATTTTTTATAAAACAAAAAAAATTTTTTTATTTCATTTAAATCTATCCTTTGTTTCCAAATTAATCCTAAAATCATATATATAATCAAATTTTCAAAAAAAAAAGAAAAAAAAAGAAAAGTTTTATTTTTTCAAATTTTCAACAGGTCTCAAAACTTTAAGGGAGCAAGTTAAAGCATCATCAATAATCATAATTCCAGCAGAATTATCAAATTCTCCACAATAATTAGGAGCAGAGAAAATAGTGATTAATTGCCTTTGTGCAAAAAATTCATATCCATCATCAACGACTTGATGAGCTCTAATAATAAGATCTAAATCATTTTTCCTATTAAATTCCTGCACGATTTTTTCTCCAAAAACAACAGAAACTCCTCTATCATTTTCATCAAATTCTAGAACATCTTTATCAGGATCACTCCAAAGTAAATCACATAATAAACCAGAATCAGGAATATCAGTAGGACGAGAAATTTCATTAATAGAAGAAAAATTTCTTAAATCAGGACTTAATCCTCCATGCATACAAAGAATTTTTTCATCAATTAAAGCAGCAACAGGTAGAAAATTAAATAATTCAGTAAAATTTCTCCATAATCTAACATTATATCTTCTTTTACATTCATCATAAAAACCATAAATTCTATTAGTAACACTAGATTCATGATTACCTCTAAGTAAATGAACTTTATTTGGATATTTAATTTTATAAGTTAATAAAAGACAAATTGATTCAATTGATTGTTTACCTCTGTCAACATAATCTCCTAAGAAAAGATAATTATATTCTCCTGGATAACCACAATGTTCAAATATTCTTAATAAATCATAATATTGACCATGGATGTCGCCACATACTCGAAGTGGAGCTTCTAATTCTATTAACATTTTTGACTCTTTAAATAATGGAAGAGATTTATCTATTAAATATTTTATTTCTTCTTCTTTTAAGTCTACTGTCTTTCCTGGCTTGTTTCCACGAACTGCTAATAGTCTCTCTAATATGTTGTCTACGTCTATTTTCATTTATTTTAATTGTTTTTATTTTATTATTTATTATTAATATATTTTTTTGTTCAGAGATTTTATATTTTTTTATTTAGTTTTTATTCTTTTTTTAAATTATTTTATTTAATTGATAATTAAGTTTAGGGTTTTGTACTATATTTATTTAGTTTAGGATATCTTTTTAATTTGTAAATCTTTTAAAATATTTTTTTGGAACGTCATTTTTATTTTTTATTTGTTATTATTTATGTTTAATTAATATAAGATTTAAATTAAAAATTTTAAAAATTATAGTTTTTAATTACTTGATTCATTGGAGTTGGTTTCTTATTTGATTTATTTGTATCATTAAAAGATTTATCATCAACTTTTTGTCTAAAAATTTAAATAAAATTTACTTAAATAACTCATAATAAGGAACATTATCGAATCTATTACTAATAGTATTGAATATTTCATCATCATTATCATTCAATTTTTTTCTTTTTTCTCTTGATTGTTGTGAAAGTTGAAATCTTTTCTGACTATTTTTTAATAATGAACCAATAAAAGGATCATTAGGTTCATTATATTTATTATTTGATTTTTTTTTCTCTTTTTCAGATACAGGATTTTGAAATAATATAAAAAAATCATCAAGATTTAAAAAATTTGTATTTATTGGTTTTAATAAATCATCAATCCTATTTTCCATTTATTTTTTATTTAGAAAAAAATAAATATTAAAATGGGAAATACAGAAAAACCAAATATTAAAAAATATGAGATTTCGGTACAAAAAAGATTATTAAAAATAATTGAGGATACAATAAAAGAAGAAAAAAAAGAGAATCAAATAAATCATTTAATAAATCAAAATATTGAAAAAAGGAATCAAAGTAATTTTTCTAAAAATTTTCATGAAAACCCTTATGAAAATATTTGTTCTATTTTAAATTTGATTTATGTAAACAATACAAATTCTATTTTAAAAAATTCTTTATATGAATCAATGTTTAATTATGATATTAATGATGAAAAAGAACAAGGAAGTAATAAAGTGAAAGAAAGAATTAATGAATTGATTCCTGATTTTTTGGGTGATAAAACAGAAAATGAAAAAATAATTGATGAAAAAGAAAAATTAAGTAGCAAAGGAAGTAGCAAAGGGATAGAAAGAATAAATAAATTGACTCCTGATGTTTTAGATAATAAATCAGAAAATGAAAAAATAAATGCATTTGAAAAAGTAAATAGTGATTCTAATTGTTATTTAAATGAAAATCAAATAAATAAAATAGAAGAATCTTCCGAACGAAATTTTGAAAAAATCAAAAAAAAAAAACATTCAAAAAATCCAAAACACCCACCAGAAATTGCGATAAATCTGAATTTAAAAGATATTGAAAAAGAAGTTCATTTAGAAAAAATTTATGAAGAAAAAAAAAAAAAACAAAAAGATAATTCAAATCTCAAAAAAAATTTGACACAAATTAATATAAATGACAAAAAGAATTTAAGTGATAAAAATTTTTTAAAAATATTTGACTCTTTTATACAACCTAATAAATTAGAAAAAGATAAAATACATAATCTTAAAAAAAGAAAAATAAAAAATAAAAAATAGTGATATTAGTTATAAACAATAATCAATAATTTATCATTTTGAATCAATATTTTTAAAATTAAATAGAAGAAAACATTTTATTTTCTTACAAAAAAAATTCTTTTTAGAAATATAAGAAATAAATTATATAACATAAAATAAGAAATAATAAAAGCATTATGAAATGTTTTTAATACATTTAAACTATAATATATTTATATTAGCCTAATTAACTTTATAAAAAAAATATGTTTGGAATTTATATTTTATATTTTTCTTAATTTGGAAAATTGACTTATAAATTAAAAAAAAAAATTAAAAAAAATGCTTTAAAACAGTAAAATTATTATTTATATAAAATTAACAAACATGAATTAATAAAAATAAATAAAATAATGGAGGGAAGAGAAGATATTTTTCCTTGTCCATCATGTAGAACTCCAGTAGATGATCATAGAAGAAATAAAAGGGAAGAAGTAGAAGAAGCAACATGTCCAAAATGTGGAAGAACATTTATTATGCATGGTAATCCTTGGGGAGAATTAAGTCCCCCTGTTAAAACTTTTGAACCTAAAAAATATTCTAATTATTATAAATAAATTATTAAATTTAATAATTTTATTATAATTTTTTTAATTGTTTTTAATTTCTGTTATTAAAATAGTTATTTATTTTTTTATTAAGAGCAGTAAATTAGATATAATATTATAACACTTAATTTAAAAATTATTTTCAGATTCAAATCTTTAATTTGTTATTTTAAACTTTTGAATATTTAATAATCCTTCATTTAAACTCATATATTTATTTGTTTCCTTTTTTATTGATAAGTATTTAACAAAATTTTTCAAATTTTTAATTTTAAAATAACTTTTATAAATTTGTTCTTCACTTAAAATTTTTTTCCTATATAAAGTAATAAAATTAATATATTGACATTTATTCCAACATTTTAATCTATACTGAAAAAAAAATTCATTCCAATCAATATCTTTTTTAATACTAGGAACCATTAAAGACTTTAAATATTTAGTTTTTGAGCGAATACTTTTAACAGAATTTTCACTTAAAATATGTACTTTTTGTATTTTACCCATTTTAATTCTTCCTAAAAAAGAAGAATTACTTTTTTTCATTTTAGGAGAAGTAAATTTAAATTTAGAATCATCAGTAAATGTAGCACTTCTTTTTAAATCTTTTAAACTAATATTAAATAATTCTTGGTTAAAATCTATAATAATTTTATAATTATGATAAAAAAAAAAATTTAAAGCTTTAGCAAATACTAAAAACATTTGAACAGCTCCATTAACAGAACCAATTATATCTTGCAATTTATCATATTTTCTCTTATATATATTTATTTCGTTTTGAAGCCAAAATTTAAATCCTCCTAAAATAATTTGTTCTTCATCTAACAAATTTTTTCCTGTTAATTGTTCATTAAAATCAAAAGAAAAAGATTTTAAATATTTTTCTCTATTTATTATAAAACCATAATTAGTTGATAATTCTAAAGAAATAAAATTTAAATGATTAATAGAAAAAATTCTATCTGTAAATTCTGAATATATTGTATTATAAGTACCAACAATTGGTTTTTTATAATTATCAACATCAACATAATATTCTAGAAAAGATAATGAATATCTATAAATATTTAATTTATAATCTTCTATTTTATAATTATCATAACAAGAATTATTATTTAAAAGAGAAAAATTTAAACATTTTATAATATAAATTCCATAATACTGATTAGAAGTTTTTGTCGGAATATTAGGATAAATAAATTCAGAATCATTCTTTAAAATTATATTATTTTTATTTCTATCATAAAATTTATGAATACAAAAGCTTTGATTAATCATATTATCATTAATAAAATCTGAACGTTTTCTTATTGATTCTTCAAAATCTGATTTTTCGCATAAATCATATATCCAAAAATTATGTTTTGAAAGATTCATTTCTTTTAAAAATAATTCTTCACTTATATTTAAACCTATTATTGTATATGTCTTTTTATCAATGTCAATTGAAGATAATTCAGAATAAAAATTTAAAAAATGAAAAATTCCAGAAGAGTTTAAATATATTTTATCTTCATTTTTCTTATATTTTTTATAAAAAAATGTAGTCGGACTTGTTTTAGAAAAAAAATCTTTTGAAAAATAAAAAGAAACTAAAACTGTTATTATAATAAATAATAAAGTAATAATCCCAGAGGCTGCTGAGGAATGTCTTAATGATGAATAATAATATAAATATATTTTTGGAGAAATAAAATCACATTTTCTGAAAAACATTTTAGGTAACATTATTAATTTGGTATATCAAAAAAATATAATTTTTTTTTAAAAAAATTTATTAATTTATTTTATTTTTCCCAATAAGAAGTAATTGAAAAATATATATATTCCAAAAAAATAATATTTATTCATCCAAATTTAAATGGAAATTAAATTAATCGATATAAACTTTAATTTCTTTATTAACTAAAACAAAAACAATAATATATATAATTATGAAATGAAAGAAGTGTTTTATATTTTTTATTATGTCTGTAAAATTTTTATATAATAAAATAATTAAAAATTAAATGAATTCAAATATCAAAAATTTATAAATTTTGTTTTTCAACATATTTCTCAATTCTATCATTTAAAGTTTGTAACTTTTTATCCAAATTCATTACAGTATCATCTAAAAATCTAATTTTCTTTTTAACCATATCAACATCAACAGCCATTTTATATTTAATTTGAAATCTATGAACAACTTCTTTATATTTTTTTCTATAATAAAATTTATCTCTCGCTTTTTGAATCATAATTTTCTTTTGAGAATTATCATTGGGAATTTCTCCTTTAAAATATTTTCTTTTAGTAATAACATATTGGAAATTATTTTTAAAATATGCAACTGCTAAATTTTTGATTTGATCTCCTTCTTCTAATCTAAGAATAAAATCTAAAGTTCTTTTTTCATCATCACCTAATTCAGTAGTAGATTGGAAAAAATTAATATTTAAAGCGACAATTACTGTTCCAGAAAGCGCAATAATAAAACCAACAAATCTTCCAAGAATACTAATAGGATAATAATCACCATAACCAACAGTAGTCATAGTAACTAATACATTCCAAAAACAATTTATATATTGCATATAATTATTTGTATTATCAGTATTACCTGATAATTTATAAACTGGACCTTCTATTACTTTCAACATATATGATAATGTTAAACAAACCAGAAGAGTTATAAATATTAATGTTTGTAATGTTTTACTAATTAATAAACATTTAAAAGAAAATATATATCCTGATTGCTTCCCCATCATTTTACATATTCTATCAGCTCTTGCTCCATGATAATTTGAACACAAAATCCAAAATTTAACAAAATAATAACTTCTAAATAGCATAATAGCTAATAAAAAATCATTAATATTATATTTAACTTCTAATAAATTCCATTTTTTTCCAGTAGTAACATATTTATTTTTAAATAGTAAATTGGGATGAATAAAAGCAAGAACTATATCAAGAATAAAAGTAGAGAATAAACCACTTTGGAAGAAATTATCAATAGAACTAATATATTTAGCAGCTCTATATAAATAAAAATAATGAATATATCTTGGAATAGTGACTAAAATAAATCCTGCCACTCCTATAGTAACAGAAATTAAACTTATATTAATAACATCATCAAAATAACCAAATTCATGACATTTACTTTCACTACAAGTTCTAGTTTCATAATAAATTATTCCACTTCCAATACTTAAAGCAACAAAAAGAGTTGAAATCATTTCATCAATAAATACTGTATTAAAATATTCTTCTGTTAAATGTTCATCTTCTAAACATTGTTCATTTTCTAAAAATTTGGAAAGAAATACCATTTTTAAATCATTTAATTGTGTTATACTAAATCTTCTTCCTAAACTTTTTGATTCTGGAGATGGAGGAGCTGCTTCTTGTCTTTGTTCTTGCTTTTTGTTCAGTGAACTTGAATGTGAAGCTGTTGGAGTACTATTTGGGATTAAATTTGCAGGAGAGTTTAGATTATTTTGAGATTCACTTATTATTGGAGTTTGAAGATTAGACATTTTTTTTTTCCTTATTAATATTGTTTATTGATTTTTTTATTGTTTTTTTTTAATAATATTTTTCATAAATTATATTGATTTTTTCTTTTTTAAATTATATAATTTATTAGTTATATTTATAATATAAATTTATTTTAATTTTTTTAAAATAATATTCCATGCTTTAAATATTAAATGAAAGGATATACTATTATATTAAAAAGTCAATTATGATATATTCAAATTTAAAAAACATAATAATTAAATAAGGAATTTTTAATAAATTTCAATTTATTATTTTAATTTATGAAATTTGAGCATTTTTCAATGTTTCAGATTTAACATTTCCACTTTCAGTAATGATTTTAATTCCATCATAAACACAAAAGCAATTATCATCAGTTTTAAAGAAATCAATAGCTTTTTTAAAATAACCTCCAGAAATATAATCAACTTTACTTTTATCTAATTCACTTCCTTCTAAATAAACTTTATCTCCAGGATTAGAATTTTCATTAGGTCTAATTAATTCAAGAATTTTTTTTTCATTATTATTAATAGAAGCAGTCATTATCATTCCATTAGATTCAAAATTTTTTCCAAATTTTTTTGGTTTTAAATTTGAAAAAACAATAACTTTAGAATTAGCAATTTTTTCCATTGGAATATAATGTCTTAAACCAGTTCCTATTTTTCTTAAATTTCCTTCTCCTAAATCTATTTCTAATTCATATATATCATTAAATCCTTCCATTATTTTTATTGATACTACTTTTCCAACTCTTAAATCACATAATTTAAATATTTCTTTTGAATCTAATCCTTTTTTTCCTTTTTTCTCTTCTTTTTCTTTTAATTCTTTCTTTTTTTCTTCTTTTTTTCCCTTTTTTTCTACGTTTTTTTCTGTTTTTTTCTCATTTATATTTATTGGAGAATTTACGTCTATTTTAAGTAAAGGTTTATAATTGTTTATTAATCCTCCTAATAATTCAATTTCTTCTTTTGTTAATGATACTGTTCCTAATTGACTATCAAGATACATTATTATTGAATTTAGTTTTTGAATACTTTCTTTAAATATTTCATCAATTTTACTATTTCCAGAGGTTAACATTTAAATAAAAAAATATATCAATTATTTAAAAAATAATAAAAAAATAAAATTTAAACTAAAAAAATAAAAAAATTATTGCATTACAGTGAAATGATAACTAAAATATATGACACATTAAATTATGTAAATAACCCAGAAGTAAAATCATTAATTTGTCATGAAACATTATATTTTTCAGGTAAAGTTACAAAAATAAGAAGTTGGCGTTTTAATTGTCAAAGAAATTTTATAATAACAGATCAAGCGATATATAATTTAAAAAATTTAAATTGTCAGAGAAAAATTGAAATACAAAAATTAAAAGGAATAACAATTTCAAAATTAAATAATCAAATAGTAATTCATGGTAAAGGAAAAGAATATGATTATTTAATTGAGACTCCATTAAAATTCATTTTAATAGACACAATAGAAAAAATATATGAGTCTTTAACTGGAAAAGAGTTATTATTTTCAATTCAAAATAAAAAAAATTTAAAAATATTTGTTATATTAAAAGAAGAAAAAGAAAAAAATCCAAATTTAACTAAAATAGATTTTAATAATTTAATGAGTATAAGAGAATATATAGAAAGTGCAGGAAATATAAATATTAATTGTCATCCTCAAACTGAAATTTTATCAGAAATATTTAATCAAAACAATAGATATAAAGAAGAAAAATTATCTAATTTTAAAATATTAAAAGTAATTGGAAAAGGTTGTTCCTCATATATTTATTTATCATTATATCAAAATGAAAATGTAGTATTAAAAGTAATTGATAAATTATATATAATAAATAATTCTCTAATAACTCAAATTGAATTAGAAAAAAATATTTTATCATCATTTAATGAAGATTTCTTTGTTCAAATACATTTTTATTTTATGACAGAAACAAAAATAATATTTGTAATGCCATTTTATCAAGGAGGAGATTTATTTCAATTTCAAGTGAAAAAAAAGACATTTGATGAAAGTATAGTAGCATTTATTTTAGTTCAAGTAGCAAATATGATAAAATATTTACATGAAAGGAATATAATATATAGAAATTTAAAACCAGAAAATTTATTATTAAATAACGATGGATATTTAAAATTATGTGATTTTGGTTTATGTGAAATAAATAAAAATGAAAGTGAATTATGTTTTTGTGGAAGTGCTGAATATATTTCTCCTGAAATTATTAATGGTAAAGGATATAATTATATAAGTGATTGGTGGTCTTTTGGAATATTATGTTATGAATTATTATTTGGAATTCCTCCTTTTTATGATAAATCTATTGATAAAATTTTTGACTTAATTTCTTCTACTCAATTATCTTTTCCAAATTATAAATTTATTTCTAATGATACTAAAGATTTCATTGTTAAATTATTAGAAAAAAATCCTGAGAAAAGATTAGGATATAATCAAGGTTATGATGAAATTATTTCTCATCCTTTTTTTAATAGAGTCAATGTTGATAAAATTATTAAAAAAGAAAAATATTTAAACTTTTCCTAAAAATAAATTTATCAATAAATAAATAAAAAAAAGTTTTAAATATTTTTTTTATTTTTCTCAAAATAATCTCCATAAGGATTCGTATAATTATTAAATCTTTTATAACTTGAAGTATTTTGAATAGGATAATCTCTTAAAGATTTTTCAAAAGATAATCCATCTTTCATTTTTTTTAAAGATTGACATCTATTTGAAGTAAAAGAATTATTTAATTTTTTATTTTTTATTTCTTTATTTTCGTTGCTTAAATTAGAAATATTATTAATATTTAATCTAATTGGAAGTTTCTTTTTTTTATTATCATTATTATTATTCATATAATGTTCTGTTAAAATTCTTTCTACTTCATCTAAATAATTTTGAGGACAATTTGGATTTAAAATTTTTTGCATAAAATCTTTTCCAAGAGAATAATTTAATAATTTAATATTTTCTGGATTATTCATAATATTCATAATTAAATTATTTGCTCTATTTTCATTTATATAATTATTATAATCTAACTCTTCAGATACTTGCAAACTATTATTATTACTATTATAATTATTTATTTCTGAATTGTTATTTGTATTATTAAAATGTTTTTCAATTGCATTTTTTAATTTTTGTTTATTTGTTTTTATATCATTCATTATATTTTTTACATTTGATAATTGATTAACTTCAATTTCTTCATTTTGAAAATAATTATTTTGATTATTTATCATTTCATTTTCTTCATTTATATTATTTCCTGAAATATTATATAAATCATTAACATTATTAATATTATTATTGTTATTATTATAAATTAAAATTTGGTTTTTTAAATTTTCATTTTCTGAAGAAAGAATATTATTTTCATTTATATAATTATTTATTGTTAAATCTTTATTTTCAATTTCTATTGTTAAAGCTTGATTTTCTATTAATAAAGCTTTAATTGCACAAGAAGCTTGTTTTAAATCATTTTCTAATTCTGTAAAAGAATTTAATATTTCTTTTTTATTTGAATAAAAATCTTGAAAGGCATTCAATGAATAAAAGAAATTTTTTAATTTATTCATTTTTTTTTCTCTTGATTCTAATTTCTTTATTAAATATTCCATTATATTTATATTATTCTTTGATATTGTTGGTCCATTTAGTGTTATCATTTTTTTTAATTTATTTTAAAAAAAATTTAAGTAAATAATTATTTATTTTTAATATTATTATTGGTTATATTTAAGAATTTAAGAAAAAAAAATTAGATTTTTAAAAAAATATTTTTAAATAAACACATTAACTTTATTTTCAATATAATCTTTTACTGGGCTTTGTAAATTTTGAAAATTTTTTGTTTTATGACTATTTGTCATAGAATTATTTAAAAAAGATAATTTTGATTCTCCTCCATTTTGAAGAGAAGAATCAAAATAACCGCCTTGAATAGAAGTATAATTATTAAAGAATTTACCATTATTTTCTCTTCTATTTGTTAAATTTTCACTTCCACTTCTTTTAAAATAATTATCAAAAGAAAATTGTTTTATTTTTCTAAATTTATCATTTACTAAAAGTGTTTTATTAATATTTTTTTTCTTCATTTCTTTATTTACTTTTGAATATTTTATTTTTTTAAAATTTTCTGGAATTGGAACTTTATTTCTTTCATTTTTACTATTATTTATATTTAAATTATTTATTTTATTATCATTATAATATTCATTATTATTATTAATTTCTTTTAATTCATTTAAATTTTTATATTTTTCATTTTTATTTTCTATATTATTATTATATTTTTTTTGCTCTTTTATTTTTTTTGATTCTTCTTCTTCAAGTCTATTAACTTCATTTATTGTTTTTTCAATCTTTTCAATTAAATCAAAATTGACTTTAGAAGACATTAATTCATCGAAAATTTTATCAGAATACATTCTAGTAATAATATCATATAATATATCATTTGAATTTATTTTCATTAATATATCTGCTACTCTTGATGCTTTTTGTCTATATTCTTTTGAAGGAGAACTTACTAAAAGTGAAATATTTTTTGGACTTTCATTTATTTTTAATGAAGAAGAATATGATGTTGTTTTATTTAACACTTGAGATTTATTATTTAAATTTTGAGGTGGAACTTTATTTTGGGAAATATTATATTCAGGATAATTTATATTATTGTTATTTATATTTTTGTCATTTATATTATTTGAGTTGTTTTCATTTATATTGTAATATGGATAATTATAATTAGATAAGTTATTAGGCTGAGATATTATATTTTTATTTAAAATGTTGTTTTTAAATGATTGATTTACTTTTTTATCATTTATTTCTTTATGACTTGGTAAGGAGAAATTATATTTTTGATTATTATTATTTGATATAAATTTATTATTATATATTCGTTCAGTTTCTATTTCTTTATTATTATTGTTATTATTTTTCTGATAATAATTAATTGGATTATTATCATTACTTTTTTCAATTATATTATTGTCACGATAATTTAAATTTTGATTATTAATATTTGTATTATAATTATAAAATATATCTTTATTAGAATTATTTTTTGGAATTTGAAATAAAGAAGTGTAACTTGTTTTTTGAGTTGGATTATCATCATTACTTAAATTAGAATTATTATAACTTTTAGTATTATTTATATCATTATTTTCGTTATATTTTTTACGATTAGTATTTTCTAAAATAATAGAATTATCAGAGACCAAAGAAGCCTCATTATTTTTGTTATTTCTTTTATTTTGATCATTTAAAATATTTTTATAATAATAATGACTCATGGGATTTATATTATCTTCTTTATTATTATTATTATTATTTTTTTGTTTAATTTCTTCATCTTCTTTAATCATAAAATTTCTAATAATATTATCTTTATCTCTACAACTTATATTGCCTTGATAAATATTTGAATCTAAATATGAATTTGAGCTATTTAAAGCATTTTTAATTTTATCTTTACTATATGATTTTTTTTGTTTTGGTTCTGAATTATTTATATTTTTAATTTTATTTAATTTTTCTTCAAAATTTAATTTTGGAACTGTAGATTCATCATCATAATTATAATTCAATTTAGAAAGAATTGTATTATAATTATTATTATTATCTATTTTAATATTATTTTTATTATTTGATATAATATTATTATTATTTTCTGATTGATTATTTAATAATTTTTCTTCTAATTGATTTGTTTTATTATTTGTGTTAAATATATTTGAGTTAAATTCAATTTTTTTTTCTTCTTTTTGAAAATTATCTGATTTATTTATATGACTTAGAGTTTCATTTGAAAGAATATTTAACATTTTATATGAATCAGAAGTATTCATTATTTTTTTATTTTCTATATTATTATTAATAGTATCATTATCTTTTTTCTCATTTGAATTTTCATTTTGTTTAATTTTATAATCAATTTTATTTAAATTGGAAGTATAACTTTTATATTCATTATTTTTATTTTCATAATTTTTTCTTTCATTTTTATCAATTACTTTATTTCTAAAATTATTATATTTATTATCATTTCCTTTTTCTGAATTAATATTTAAACTTGAATTTAAATATTCTTTTGATTTATAATATTTTAATCTATAATCTGTATTTGAACCGAATTCATTTATATTCTCATTATTTTTTTTTTCATTATTTAACTTTTCTTCTTTTTCAATTCTTTTCTCTTCTAAAATTTTACCTTTTTTTTCTTTATCATTCAAATGTTTTATTGACAAATTATTTTGAGTATTTCCTTCATTAAGATCATAATTTATATTAAATTTCTGTTTAAAAAAATCTTCAATTTGTTCAATTGTAAAAATAATAAATTCCTTATTCTTAGAAAAATCATCATAATCTTTAATTTCCCAATTTAAAATTTTTTTCAATCCATTTAATTTAAAGAAAATTTGTTGTTCCATTTTTAACTTCAAAAAAAGAAAAAAAAAGAATTTAAATTTTAAAAAAAAAAATAAATAAAAAAAAAAGAAAAGAAAAGAAAAAAAAATAAAAAAAAATATTTAAAGCAAAGAAAAAATAATAATTTAATTGATAAAAAAAAGAATTGCATCAGAGAAAACAAACGGCTCGAAAGAGCAAAAAAAATCTCTGTGGAAAGTCCTTGGACAATAAAATCAGAAAGTGAGACTCTTGATTGGGTTTAGAGTTAATGGAATTCTATGAGGATTTTTTTCTTAGAACATTCCATTAATTTCGATTTGGTCATAGCAAAGTTATGCAATTGCAAAGAAAGGTTTTTTCTTTGTAACAAAATAAGGCTTACTCTTTTTTTATCAATTCGTTTTCTTTTAATTTTAAATTTTATATTATTAACATTAAATTTTTTGTTTTTTTGAATTTTTTTTTTTTTGAGTTTTTTAAAGATAATTAATTAAGGTATTTTTATTTTTATTTTTTTTATTTTTATTCTGTTTAGAATAAAAAGTTTTTTTTTTTAGGTTATTTTTTTAAAAATATTTTTATATAATTATTTTTAAACTTACTGATTTTTCGTTATGAAAATAAAAAGTGAAAAAAATAAATATAAAGTTGATGGCAAGATTCCATAATTATATTTACAAGATGAATATTAAATTTAAAATAAAATTTATATAAATTTTTTTAAATATTCAAAAAAAAGTTTTTTTAAATGGAAATATTAGATTCAAAAAAAGCAATATCACAATTAGCAAAAACAGAAAAAGAAGAATATAATTTTTCTGAAAATTTAAAAAACGAAGTAATAAGTATATTAAAACAATATTATCTAAATACAATAATAAATAATAGTAATGAATATTTAGAAATATTAGACATAAATAACAATATAATTACATTAAAAAAAGATGAAATAATAAAAATGTTAGATAATAAAAAAATAGAAAGAACATCAATAATTGATAAAGAAAAAAAATTAAAATATATTAATTTATTTCATTACATAGCAAAATCATATGAAAAAGAAATAAAAAGAATGAATAATATATTAGATGGAATTTCTAAACTTTCAACAAAAGATAATCATTTAAGTGTTATTGAACAAGTAAAAAAAAAAAAAAAAAATCCAATCAGTTTAACAGTTGATTTATATGATTTAAATGATGAAGTTTTTACAATAAAAAAAATATTTCTCAAATTTTTAATAAATAAAATTTATAATAAACAAGAATTAAAAAGAAGATATAAAGTATATGATATTAAAGGAAATATTCATATAATTAATCCAAATGAATTTCCTATATTTAATATATTAATGGAAATTTCTCCTTTAGGAGAAATATTATTAAATGAAGATAATAAATATTCATATGAATATGATTTAAATAATAATAAACATTTAGTTAAAAAATCAAAAGGCAATTTTAATAATTCTTTATTTGAAAATTCTAATTCTTATCATAAAATAAAATCTTTTGAATTACCTAAAAAGAAAGGTTTACAAAATTCAAATTCTTTTTTTCAAAAAAATAATGAAAATTTATTTGTTTTATTTTATGATATTAATAATCAAAAATATGTTATTCCAGTTGAGCATATTAAAAATATTTATGATAAATTATTATATGGAGATAATATTAATAATATTTTTCAATGTACTGATTATAAAGGAGAGATTTTACTTTTAAATTATTTAAATATAAGAAATAAAAAAAGTAAATATTTACTTTCTTCAAGTTTAAATACTTATTATATTAAAGATGAAGATAATATAACTTTTTTTTTTATTACTAATTGTTTAACTGGAAAAAGTTCACTTTTTCCTCTTTTGAAAATAAAAGAAATTTTAAGTGAAAATTATGAAAAAGAATATTCAGAAATTGAAAAAGATTATTTAATTTGTATTGAAGAATTAAAATCAATAATAAATTCAGGAAGAGAAAATGAATATATTAAATTAACAAATATTTCTAATAGTGAATGTTATATTAAAAAAGTTTTTTTATTAAATTATTTAAATAAATTAGTTACAAATTATCTTGTTAATGATATTGAAAAAGTAAATGATATAAAAGGAAATATTCAATATATTAATATGAAAAAAATTATAAGTGAAATTATTGGAATTTCTCCTTGTTCTTTTTATAATGATAATATATTATTAAAACCTGATGAAACATATATTTTTTTTAAAGGAAATATGATTTTACAAAAGCAAGTAGTAAAAAAAGAAAATGAATTATTTCAATTTTTCTTAATTGAAGATTTAAAAAGCGAAAAATTTTTTATTAGAATTCCTGCTTGTAGAAATATTATATTTACTTATAAAAATAATTATTTAAAAATTCCAAATATAATTGAATTAACAGATTTAAATAAAAAAAGAAGAACAATTAATTTTAAAAAATATTATAGAAATTATTTAAAAAATTGTTTTAAGTTTAAAGGAATCAAAATAATTTTTTTAATAAATGAATTATTTATTGAAGTTATAGATGAAAGAAAGAGAAAAAAATTTTTGGTTAAAAAAAGTAAATTATTAAAGTTAAAAATTCAAGATAAAATAACAAAAAATGATTATAAAAAAAATAAAGTGATTATAACTCAAGAAATATTTTCAAAAATAAATTTTAAAAAAGAATGGATTTGTATAAAAAATATAAAGAATAATGATATATATGTTTATAAATCAATAATTAAAGGTTATATTAGAGATAAAATTAATGGAGTTCTTTTTAAAAAAATACTAAGTGATAAAAATAGTAAATTTGAAGAAATATATGATTATGATTTAAATAAACAAATTATAAATCCTATTGAAATTATAAATAATTATACATTTCAAAAATCAAAAAATGAAAAAAGAGAAGATATTATTGAAGTTATGAATAAAAGTATTTAATTGTTTTTTTTTATTTAATACATATTTTACTTAATATAAAAATTAAAATTAAACTGTATATAAGAAAAATTTATAAGTTAAAAATAATTTTTTTAATATTATTAAAAATTATGTTTTAAATATTATAATTTTAATTGAAAAAAATTTATTTTTCTTTTTTTTCTTCTTCTTTCTTTTCTTCATTATTATTATTATTTCCTACATTTTTAGTATTAATAAGAGGAAGAGTACTGTTTTTTTTTAAATTTCCAATTTTTCCTTTTTCCCAAACATCTAAATTTTCAACATAACTAATATCAAATAATAAATTTTTTTTTTTAATTAATCTATTTTTAATTCTTTCATTTCTAATTTGAGTCATTGTTTTATTTGGTTCAAAATCATTATCATTCATATTTACATTATCCAATTGTTCTTTAAGAAAAGCAAATCCATTAAATTTTCTATTAGAAAAATTTTTATATTTTGTTTTAGCAAAACCATTTTCAACAATTAATAATTTCATTTCTTTTTTAACATAATTATCATTTGTCATTGTTTTATCTCTTTCTTTTTCATAAAGTTTTTTTTGTTCTTTATAAGGAAAATAATGTTTTTTTTCAACCATAAATTTTCTAGGTTCAGTTTTAAAGTAAATATGTTTAATTCCTTTAGGTTTTTCTTCATGATTAAATTCAATATTTGTTACTTTAAAAGAAGGTTTAAAAATAAATTCAGGAGAATTTGAAGGAATTAATACTTTTTTTTTTGGATAAAAAACAGGATTTTTATTAACTATTATTCCTTGATCTAAAGGTCTTATTACTCTTTTATAAGAATGAAATTTACATGGTAATATTCCTTCCCATTCTCCTGCTTTATATGTTGGAATTCCATTTGTGTATGATAACGGAGCTTTACCATATTCTAATTGCATTTTTTTTTAAAAAATTTTTTTATTTTTTTTTAAGGAGTTATTG
>JAEEGK010007745.1_pt1 | contig 25568 bp, 16 predicted proteins | sample 8958771 | NCBI WGS metagenome assembly JAEEGK01 (sample SAMN16246547, study PRJNA631951) | gut metagenome | biome: gut microbiome; feature: rumen; material: SC-attached | host: Bos | place: Iran: Karaj | collected 2018-10
TAAACAAATAAAAAAAAATAAGATATTAATTTCAAGTTTTAATCCTTATTTTTTATGATGAATTAATTTATTAATTTCTTCAATTAAATAAAAAAATAAATCCTAAATTTACAAAAAATATATAAATAGAAAAGAAAAAATTTTTTTTAAATAGAAATATAAATAAATTATTTTTATTAAAAAAAATAAAAAAAACAATAAAAAGAAATTGTAAATAAAATGGGTTGTGTAAAATCATCTCGTGAAATAACAATCAACAAAACAATAGGAGAAACAAAAACAAATGATGAAATAAGACAATCAATAGGATTAAAAAATTTTATAAAAGGAACAGAAAAAAATTTCAAAGACGACTATACATTAATATCAAAATTAGGAAAAGGTGCATTTGGAAAAGTATATATTGTAAAAAATATAAAAACAAATCAAACAAGAGCAATGAAATCAATAAAAAAATCAGAAAATAAAGAAGAAAATGATGAATTATTAAACGAAATAGAAATAATGATTAAATTAGAACATCCAAACATAATAAAAATATATGATTATTATTATGACAAAAATAATTATTATATTATAATGGAATATGTATCAGGAGGAGAATTATATGATTATATAAATAAAGAAAAAAATTTTTCAGAAAGAAAAACAAAAATAATTATGAGTCAACTTCTCCATGCTTTAAATTATTTACATTCAAATAATATTGTTCATAGAGATATAAAACCAGAAAATATTTTAATAGAAAAAACAAAAGAAAAATGTCCTTTAGAAAATGAATTTGGAATAAATTTAAAATTAATAGATTTTGGAACATGTCATTTAATAGAAAATAATGATTATTTAACATTAAAAGTAGGAAGTCCATATTATATAGCACCAGAAGTATTAAAAAAGAAATATAACAAAAAATGTGATATTTGGTCAGCAGGAATAATAATGTATATTTTATTATTAGGATACCCACCTTTTAATGGTAGTTCACACAAAGAAATATTTAAAGAAATACAAAAAGGAGAAATAGATAAAGATACTCCAGAATGGAGAAAAATTTCACCAAAAGCACAAGATTTACTTAATAAAATGTTAGAAAAAAGATATGATAAAAGATATAGTGCATATGAATGTTTAAATCATCCTTGGATTACTGAAGTTGAAAATTATCCAAGAAGGAGAATTGATAATGTTATTATGAATTCATTTTTAAAGAGAATTTATAATTTTAGTGTTAAAGAAAAATTCCAACAAGCTGTTATTGCTTATATTGTACATTTTTTATTAACTAATGATGATATTAGAGAATTAGAAAATGCTTTTATGAAATTAGATGAAAATAGAGATGGGAAATTAAATTATGATGAAATTAAAGAAGGATATTTAAAATATTTTGGTGATATTAATGATGATAAATTAAAACAAATTATTCATAAAATGGATAATAATTTTGATGGATTTATTAGTTATGAAGAATTTATTAGATGTGCTATTGAACAAGATAGATTAATTAATGATAATAATTTAAAAATGGCTTTTGAACAATTTGATCTTAATAATGATGGAAAATTAAGTAAAGATGAAATTAAAAATGTTTTAGGAAATACTGATAATATTTATATTGATGATTTTTTAAAACAAATTGATTTAAATGATGAAGGGGCAATTAGTTTTGAAAAATTTAAAGAAATTATGAATGAAATTTTAATTGAGAATAATACAATTAATAATAATAATAATAAATATAAACATAATGAAAATGATATAACTGATTTGAATTAAATTTGTATATTTAATTAATGTATAATAAAATACAGATTTCTTAAAGTGAAATGCATTCTATTTTTTTATTAGTTTAATTATGTTCTTTTGATATCAAATATATTTGTTATAATTTTTTAAAAATTTTAAATGATATGAATTTTATAAAGAGGAATTATTTGATATGTTAATTTTAGTTTTGAACTAGAAAATTTCTAGAATTTTATAAATTTCATAAATGTTTAAATTAAAGTTGTAAAAAGCTTGTTATTTAAAAAATTAAAAAAAAATTTAAATAGTTATAATTAAATTATTATCTTAAATTAAAAAAATTTAAATATGATTATTTTTTATATAAATATAAAATATTTATTATTTTAAATTATTCAAAAATATGAACAAAAAAGAACCATCTACTAATTCAATAATTAAGCATTTATATTCTTTAGAAAAAGAAGATAAATTATATGAAATAGAATCTCAAAATTATGCTCAAGATATTTTAGTAAATCAAAAAAAATCATTAATTATTCATTTGGTTCACTCAATTTTTAAAGAAGGCACAACAAAATATTCAATAACTGAAACATTACATATTATTAAATTATTTTTTATTTTAGATCCTAAAAATACAAATTTAAGACTTGAACAAGTAATAAAACATGAAGATTTTGCAAATAAATTATTATTATTGATTTTAACTTTTTCAAAAGAAAATTTAGGAAAAAATGAAGATATTTTTTTTCTTTTAAATAAAATGTTTTCAAATATAAATATTGATAATATCAATGTTGAAATTATAAATAAACTTTTTGATGCATTAGATGTAATAAATGATGAAATTAATTTTACTTCTCTTTTTTATATTTTAATGAATATAAATAACTTAAAGCCAAAAGAATTATTTTCTGTTAGAAATGAACATGAAAATTATAGATTAGTTGATGAATATGCTTTAAAGGAATTAAATAAAAATAGAAATGATAATGATATATTAAAAATTCTCTTTTATATTTATGTAATTGTAACAGATAAAAATAAATATAATTTATATAGAAATGATTTTGAAATTTTAATAGATGAATTGCTTTATTTATTTGATGATGTTGAGAATAAGGATGTTCAACTTTTTGTTATTAATGTTATAGTAGAAAGTATTTCAAATGAACTATATAATAAAAATCTATATAAAATAGATGAGATTGAAAATTTATTTAATAATATTATAGATTCAAATGAATCGGATAATATTAAAGATTTATGTAAAAGGGGAATTGATATAATTTCAAAAAATAACTAAAGATTTTTTCTTCAAACAAATTTTTTTGGAAAAAAATGCATAAATTAGTTAAAAAATTAATTAAATATATAACTTATCTTATAAAAAATTGAAATAAATAATTTTTTAAAAATAAAATTTCTAATAAAGAAAAAAAATGGATGTATGTTCAAGATGTAAATATAATAAACCAATATATTATTGTTTACAATGTTTAAAATCATTTTGTTCATGTTGTGATACATATATTCATTCTTTACCATCATATCAATGTCATAAAAGAAATTTAATTGATGCATGTTCTGAACAAAAAAATTCTAATTTTAATAATTCATATAATACAAATTTTAATGATTGTAATAATTATATTGTTAATTCATCTTTTAATGATTGTAATAATTTGAATTCATCTTTGAATAATTATAATGTTACTTATAATTCAAATTGTGATGATTGTCATAATAATATTTCATTTACTGAAAAATTAAATAAAAAATGTTTAGAAGAATTAAAAGTAAATTGTGAGAAAGAAAAAGAATGTTTAAAACAAAAAATATGTCAATTAAATGAAGAATTAAATAATACTAAAAAAAATTTTCAAGAGAGAATTGATTCTCTTCAAAGAAATTTAGATGAAGTAAATTTAAGACATAAAAAAGATTTAGATAGTTATAATCAAGAACATAATAATCAAATTAATAATATTATGAATGATAAAGATGCTCAAATTAAATTTTTAATTGATGAAGTAAATAAACAAAAAGATTTAAATACTAATTTAAATAAACAATTAATTAATTATGAAGAAACATTAAATAAAAATAAAGAACAATATTTAAGTCAAATGAATAATTTAAATAATGAATTACAAAAATTAATGAATGAAAAAAATCAAATTGATAATTTTTATAAAAATAAAATGAATGAGTTAAATCAAATTCATCAAAATGAAAAAGAACAAATGAAAAAAAATTATGAAAATGTAATTTCAAAATTAAATAACAATTTGAATGATAATAAAGAGCAAACACAATTATTAAAACAATATGAAGATAAGGAAAATTATATAAAAAATATAGAAGAAAAATATAAAAAAGAAAAAGATGAGTTAAATGCAATAATTCAACAATTAAAACAAATAAATTCTACAAGTGAAAATGATCAAAGTGAGTTAATTAAAATGAATGAAATATTAAAACAAACAATTGAAGAACTTAATGATGAATTAGAAAAAACTAAAGAACAATTAAAATATATTAGTAAAGAAAATAAAAGTTTACTTCGAAAAAATACACATATATTAGAACAAAATAAGGAAATTAAAAAATCAAATGATCAATTACATGGAGTTGTATATGGTAGATTTGGTAAACATTAATTATATAATAATATTTTTTTATTTAAGAATTTTTTTTAATTTTTAAAATATAATATTAATAATATGGAATAATTTTTTAATTAAATATTAAAAAATGTCCATTCAAATAGCCAAAACTATTAAATTTAATAATTATAATATTAATTTATTTTCAAAAAGGGATTTTGTTAAAATTCAAATTATTAACAATAGTGATATTAATAATGAATATGAATCTTCATTTAAATTAAAAAATTTGCAATCTTTTAAACAACTGAATTCGAATAAGTCTAGTCAAGAAATAGTTAATTTTATTTTTGAATTAATTAAAAATAAAAAAATAGATATTGAATGCAATGAAAATCAAATAAAATTAATAATGTCTTTTGAAAATCATTCAAACATTGAATTATTAATTGATAAAAAGAAACCAAAATTAATAGAAAATAACCAAATTGATTGTCCTTTAAATTTATTAATAGATAGAAATGATGAATTACAAAAAAAAGTTAAATTAATAATTTCAAAATATGATGAATTACACAAATTTTTAAAGCCATATGATTATAATAAAACAGTTGATATTTTTACGAAATTTAATGAAAGATTAGATATTTTAGAAAAAAAATATGATGAATTAAAAAAAGAAAATAATGTATTAAAAATGGAAATTAATATAAAAGATAAAAAAATATCTTCATTAGATGAAAAAATAAATAATTTGGAATATAGAACAAAAACTTTGGAAAATATAATAAATAAGGAGAAAAAAAAAAAATTTAAAGGCGAATTTATTGTTAAATCAAAAATTGAATTTAATACTTTTATAAGTACAGTTTCAATTTTTCCAAATGGAAATATTATTTCAGGGTCAGCAAATAAAATGATTAATATTTATGACAATAATTTAAATATCATTCAAAAAATTAATGAAGGACATTCAGGAATTATTTTTTATATTGATATAAAAGATGATAATAATTTTGTATCATGTTCTTCTGATAAAAATATAATTACTTGGATTAAAAAGGAAAATCATTTTGAAATAAATAAAATAATAAGCCCTGCTCATGAACAATTTGTAAGAAAAATTTTATATTTTCCAAATAATAAAATCATTTCATGTTCTTTTGATCAAACAATTAAAATATGGGATGAAAATAGTCTTGACAATTTATCTATATATAAAGACACTCAAAAAATAAATTCTATGTTATTACTAAAAGAAGAAAATGTTTTAATTATTTCTGGTGAAAACAATACAAAATTTTTTGATTTAAAAAATTATGAATTAAAAAAAGAATTAAAAAAATTAAAAGAATTAAATGGAATAACTTGTAAAGGTCAATATGCAATAAATAGACTTGATAAAAATCGAATAATTATTGGAGGAAATGATGATAAGAAAATAAAAGTAATTTCAATTTTTGATAATAATAAAATTGTTGATATTATTAATGATTTTATATGTACTGCAATATTATCAATTCAAAATAAAGAAATCTTTTTGGTTGGAGGACAAAGTCATATTATTAAAATTTTTAATAGTATTAATTATGAATGTATTCAATCAATTAATAATATTCATTCTCCTGATAAATATATTAAAGGTTTTAATGAATTGAAAAATGGAAATATTATTTCTTTTTCTGCTGATAAAACTTTAATAATTTGGGAATTATAAATTTTTAAATTGTTATTTTTTTATCATTGATTTTAATTATTTTTGATGTTTAGGAAAAAGAAAAATTAAATATTTAATTTTATTTCATTTAATATTGATAATTTCAGTTTATTCATTAAATATGAATATTATTATTATTATTTTTGATTTAACTTATATAAAATTATTTATTTTTATTTTTTACAATCTTAATAAATAAATAAAATATTTTAAAACTAATTTATTTTAAAAAAACAACATTTTTTTATATATAATAAAATAAAATTTTTTATATATATATATATTTTATTATTTTTTTACATTTGGTAAATTTCTTTAATTTTAGAATCAAAATAGAATTATTTTATTATATCCCTTTATCAAATTTATATAGAAATTATGATTTTATTTTTCTGTTTTGCAAATTAAATCATTATAAAATTTCATAAAAATGTTATGAGCACTGATAATATTTATAAACTAATAAAATTCTTTTGATACCTATATTATATTATAATATATAAAATATATACAAAAACTTTATAATAACTTTATATTCAATATTTTTGTAATTTTTGTTGAATTATTTTTATCATCATTTTTAGTATCATCAACATTATTTTCTTGTTTTTGCATTAATAATTTCAAAATTGGTCCTGATGATTCAATTTTTTCAAAATTTTTTTCAATATGACATACTTGCATAGATGAACTATCAATCATTGAAGAATCTTTATTTGATTTTTTATTGTTAATAATACTATTTGATATAATCATATTATCTTTCCTCATACAACATGCACCCATTTGATATCTTAAAAAAATTAGTTTACTTTAATTATATTATTTATATATTCAATTAAATAATATAAAATATATATAAAAAATATAAACTAAAATATTAACATTTTAAATATAAATTAAACATTATAAAAAAATGACCGAAGAGGAAATAACTCAAGAATTATTAAAAAAAGATGCAGTAATAAAAGATATTCAAGGGAAAATATTATTATTAAGAAATGCTTTAATTGAAGAAAGAAAAAAAACTTCAGAATTAAATGAAAAAAATAATGAATTATTAAATCAAATAAGTGAACTTGAAAAAGTTATAAGTTCAAAAGATTCAGAAATTACAAATATAACAAATGATATGCGTGAATTACAAGAATCAATTTCAGAAGAAAAAAATAAATCTGAAGAAGGAGGAGTTAAAAATGTTTTTAATATTTTTCAAAAAGAAAGTAATACTGTTAAAGATGAAGAAAATAAAAAATTACAAGTTAATGTTGATGAATTAAAAGAAGAAAGAGAGAAAATACAAAAAGAAAATGATGAACTAAAAGATAATTTAAATAATTTAAAAAATTCAACAACTAAACAAATTAATGAATTAAAAAGTAAAAATAATGAAATGGAACAAAGTATTATAAATAAAAATAAGCAAATTGATGATATAATGAAACAATTAGAAGAAATTAAAAATAATAATAATCAATTTGAAAATGATAAAAAAAATTATGAACAAACAATTATAAATTTAGAAAATGAAGAAAAAACATATAATGAGGAGTTAATGAAATTAAATATATTAAATAAAAATCAAAAAGAAAAAATAGACAAAATAGAAGGAAAAATAAAAGAAATAAATGAAAATAATTTTCAATTATTAAAAAAAATGAAAACCGTAATCGACGGTATATCAGAAGGAATAATAGTAATTCAAAAATTTAAATGTGAAAAAGGAAATTCAAAAGTAGAAGTTACATTTGGACCAACAGAAGACCATCAATATATAATGTATATTTATGATTATCATATTAAAAAAGGTGACAAATATTATATTGAAAATATTGAATATCTCAAATTAAATTATAAAGAAAAAAATATTGAAATTAGTGTTATGAATAAAGGAATTTGTGATAGATTTTTATTATCTTCTAATAATATTGAAATTCTTGAAGCTATTGTTGATACTTATGAAGAATATTATAATATTATTATGAGAATAAAACATAATTTAACTAATATTGTATAATTTATATTTTAATTATATTAATTAATTTTCATTATTTTTATTGCCTGAATTTTTTGTAAAAAAATTAAATAATTTAAATTTTTTTATATTATCTCCTGCTTTAGATGTTAAATTTTTTATATTATCTCCTGCTATTGAAGTTAAGTTTTTTAATTTATCTTTTGCTAATAAAGCTAAATTTTCTATTTGATTTGTTTTTTCTTTTTCTTCATTTTCATTTTCTAAAATATCATCTGGTAATTCAATATTATTTTCTTTTGATAATTCAATTAATTCATCAAATTCTTTTTTTAATTCTTCATATTCACTTTCTTTTTTTTCAAGTTCAATAAACATAATTTCTTTACTATTTAATTCAATATTTAATTGTTCTTCTTTTTTAGAAAGATTATTTTTTAATTCTTTATTTTTTTCTTCTAAAGATTTATATTTTTCTGTATATAATAATAAAGTTTCATTCATTTTTCCTACTTTTGATGAAAGTTCTTCTAATTGATTTTCTCTTGCTTCTAAAACATTTTCATATTTTTCTATTATTTGTTCTGCTGTCATTCCAGAAAAATCTAAATTTTTTATTGATGAACCTTTTTCTTCCATTTAAATTATTTTTTTAATTATTATTTTAATTTTTAATTTTAATTAAATCAATAATATTTTATTTAATAAATAAGATATATTAATATTAGTTTTATTAAATATTCTTTCATTAATTAATATTAAATTAAGAATTTTTAACTTATTTTTTCATAAAACTTAATATATTTTTGTTATAATTTTTTTTTAATTTTTCAAAAATAGATTTTTGAATTACAACAAACTTCTTTTTTAATTCATAAATAATTTATTTTTTTAATTTTTTATTAATATTATTTATATTCTATATCTTTAAAATATTTTTCAAAATGTTTAATTTGATAAATAAATTATTATTAATATGATATTATTATTTACAATCTTTATCTTCTTTTATTTTTTATAGTTTAGTTTAAAAAATAATAAAAAATATTTGAAATTGTTAAAAAAAATTAAAAAAATAAACATTAAAAATTAAAAAAATGCAATTGAGAACAACAAAAAAGCAAAAAAACAGAGATATTGATATGGGATATGAGCCCCAATCAATACAAAATCGTAAAAAATCACAAAATGAAAAAGACAATCATTCATCTGAGGAAGTAATAATATAAAATAAATAAATTTTCATCTGAAATTTTTTAGAATTCAAATTTATCAAATGAAAACAAAATTAAACTTAGAAACCCAGTAAATGAAAAATATAATCAATTTAGTCTTCTAATTATCAAGGAAAATATCAAAAAATGAATTCTGGAAAATATTTATACAAATTATCATCAAATGAAAAAAGACATACAACAATTAAAAAAGTAATATTTTTTTTAATAAAAAAAAAAATAAATTAATTTTTATTCATATATAGAAACAACAATTAAAATATATTTCTTCAGATTTAATACCTCAATTTAAATTATTTATTAATCAATTAATGAAAAAAGATGAAGAAAATATATTAAATAAAAAAAAAAAAACGTGAAGAAACAAAACTAAAAAATAAAGCAGAAAAAGCAAGAAATTCAAATAGACCAATTCAAAATTATCCAAATATGTTTATGACACAAATGAATAATTATCCATATTTGGATTATTCAAAATTTAATCCTTATCCAAATCATATGATGTTTATATATAAAAATAGTCCAGTTCCATATTACCCATTTGGTCCAGTTGAAACAAAAAAAGAATCTGATAATTTACTATATTCTTATATGGTAAATACAATTAGAAAAGGTATTGTAAATCATATTATTGGTGCTTTATATATTCAACAAAATAAACCTAAACATTTAGATAAAAAAGTTGTTCCTATTAATACTGTTATTCACGAAAATAAAATTGTTGAAAATAAAAATATTGGAGATTGTTCAAAAAATAATGATGATATAACTTATCAGAATTTTACAAATATTAATAATAATATTAATAATGATGAATTAATTGATGGATTAAAAAATAATAATGAAAATATTAATAATAATGAAAATAATGAAATTAAATTTAATAATAATGAAGAAAATAATGATTTGAATATTGAAAAGAATAACGACAATATTAATGAAATAAAAGAGATTGAAAATAATATGTTAGAAAATAAAAAAAATTCGAATGAAAATGAGGAAAATAAAAATGATAATAATTTAATAAATGATAATCACATTAATGAAATTGAAAAAAAAGAAAATCAAATTGAGGAAAATCAAACATATAGAACTATAATTTCTTGAGTTTTTAAATAATTTTATATTACATTTTATTATAAATTATCTAAATTTATTTCTTTTGATTTATTTTAAATATATATTCTAATTTAAAATAAAATAAATTTAATATCTAATTATTGAAAATAATATTAAAAATGTAATTTAAAAAAGATTATTCAATGAATTTAATTTTGCTTGTTCATTAGGATTTGATGACTGATAATTATTCATCATCCCTTGATTACCCATCATATTATTATTATTCATATTCATCCCTTGATTATTCATCATATTTTGATTATTCATCATATTTTGATTTCCCATCATACTTTGATTACTCATCATACCTTGATTTCCCATCATATTATTATTATTACTCATCATATTTTGATTATTATTACTCATCATATTTTGATTATTATTACTCATCATATTTTGATTATTATTACTCATCATATTTTGATTATTATTATTCATCATATTTTGATTATTACTCATCATACCTTGATTATTATTACTCATCATATTTTGATTATTACTCATCATACCTTGATTATTATTACTCATCATATTATTTCCCATCATATTTTGATTATTATTCATCATCATACTTTGATTATTCATCATATTATTATTATTATTCATCATCATACTTTGGTTACTCATCATATTTTGATTATTATTATTCATCATACTTTGGTTACTCATCATATTTTGATTATTATTATTCATCATACTTTGATTACTCATCATATTATTATTATTTAAAACTGGTATTTGAGTATTTTGTTGATTTTGTGCATTATATAAGGATTGTAAATTTGCTTGTAATTCATCTAATGAATTTTTTTGTTGTTGTTGCATATTATTTCCCATTTGATTTTGATTTCCCATAAATCCCATCATATTATTATTATTATTACCCATCATATTTTGATTATTCATCATATTATTATTATTATTACCCATCATATTTTGATTATTCATCATATTATTATTATTACCCATCATATTATTATTATTACCCATCATATTTTGATTTCCCATCATATTATTATTACTCATCATATTTTGGTTATTATTTGAAGATGATGACATAACTGGAGGTGCAAAAACATCAAATAAATCATTAACACTTTGAATATTAGGATCTGGTTTAATGGCATTAATCATTTCTTGTCTACTACTTTGTTGATTACCAAAATCAAAATTGTTATTTCCATAATTATTATTATTATTATTAAAATTATTATTATTTCCATAATTATTATTATTATTAAAATTATTATTATTTCCATAATTATTATTATTATTATTAAAATTATGATTTTTTTTTCTTTTTTTATTTCCTTTAAAGAAATTATCCTTTTCAAGAAAAGAAGAAATAAATTGATCAGGTTTTTTTCTCAAAGTAATCATTTCATATCTATTTAAAGTTCTATTAATATCTTCACTAACACCAATAGTAATTTCCATCAATTTTTCATTTTTTAATCTATCACCAGCAATAGTATCAATTAAAGTATTATTTCCTTGTCTTAAAGGACTCATTACTTCTTTTAATCCTTCAATTTCATGATTATCAATCATATCATTTGCTAAAGAAATATTTTCAATCATAGTTTGTAAATAATTAACTAATCTATTATATTTATGTTCAAATTTTGAAGGAATTAAAATTCCTTTGAAACTTTCAACATAATCGAAATCATCATTTTCATAAAAATTATCATTATCGTTATAATTATTGTTATTATTATTATTAAAATCATCATTAAAGTCATTTGAAAAATTATTATTTCCTTGGCTTGAATAATTTGAATAATTATTTGAAGGAGGTGCCATTTGTAAATATTTTTGATATGAAGACATGTAATTTTCTGGAAAAACTACTCCACTATTATTTAAATTATTGTATATCTCAAAAAAGTTTGGAACTTGATTTCTTTTATTTTGAAAATAGAGACCCCATTTTTTTATAAGTCCTAATATTTTAAATTGAATTTCTTTTTCATTTCTTGTTTTTAAAAGATTTAATAATGTCATTAAAAAATCTTTAGACGAAATTTGTTGCCATATGTTAATATTTCCATTATCCACAATAAATTCTATTACATCTAATAAAAGAATTTGAACATTTTTTGAATAATTTGTCAATTTTGGTTTTATATTGTTTAAAAAGATTGAAAGTCTAAAATATATTAAAAAGAAATATTTTACTCATTCGGATTTTGTGATATTAAATTTAAAATATTTTTCCATTCATTTGGATTGTTTCCATTTGATTGAATTATTCTATCTAAAGATGATACAGACGACATATTATTTACTTATTTTATATTTTTTTTATATTTTTTCATCTATTTATTATAATTTAGATATTTTTAATTTTAATAATTTATTAAAATTTGATTTTTTAAAAATTTTTAATTAAAAAATACAAAATTTTTTTTTTAATTATATATTATTATTATGTCAAATAAAAGAGTTACTTATGAAAATACAAGAAATTCAGTGGCATCATTTGAACCAGTCTTGGAACTGTTTAAAGTTAATGAAAAATTAAATGATTTTTATAAAACAACAGAATTTAAAAAGACATTATTTGAAACAAGAAGAAATAATGATAATGGAAATGACACTAATATGAGTTCAACTCATTTTGATATAAATTTAAAAGAAAAATTAGAAGAAGCAATAAATGATGAAAAAGATTTTCAAATTGTAAATACTTTTTTAAATTTATATGATGAAAAAGATGATAATAATATCTTAGATGGAGGACAAAATATTAATGTTAATAATTTACAAAAGAGACTTTTAACAAATCAAAAATTCTCTCCTGGAATTTTTTCAGAATTTGATTTTATAGATAAAATAAAGAGTATAATAATAAATTCATTAGAAAAATTTGAAAATAAAAATACTATAGAAAATAATGAAAAATATTTAAATCTCCCAAATGATATTGATAATGATTTCATTTTAGATGTTTGTTTAAATAATAATTCAATAGATTATACAAAACATTATTTTTTTGATAATAAAAATAATTTTTCATCAAATGAATCTAATGATGATGAGGCATTAATTAGTAAAGATAAAGCAATTTTTGAATATGAAAACCAAATAATGTCTTATTTAAGTGTATATGAAATTGATAAACAAAGTAAAATTAATTATATTCATGAAGTTGATGAAAAACTTGATTATGATGCTTATACTTTTTTTAAATCTATGATTATAAAAGAAAAAAATAAAAATTTAAAAAATAAATTAAAATTAATTTTAAGGACTTTAAATTATGTGGATCCTACAAGCCATATTCCAATACTTTCAAATACAATTAAAAATAATATTTTAAGAAGTTGGAAAGAAAATTATGTTCAACAATTAAATAGTTTAATATTACAAAAGAAAAAAAATTTAGAAGAGAAAAAAAAATTAAAAGAAAATGAAAGTTTTTATAATGAAATTATAAATATGAGATCAATGAATAAACAAAGTTTTAAAAAAAGAATTTCAGTTGATAATGTTTATAAAAGAAAAGCATATTCTCCTGATCCAAAAAAGAAAAGACATTTAAATAAAAATACTCCTATTAATATTGAAAAGAGAAGAAAAACTTTAACAGTACCAGAAATGAATAATAATTTAACTAATATTAGTAATAAATGGTACAATTCTATATCTACAAGGAAAGTTAGAGGAATTGATAGTACTTTTAATTCAATGAAAAAAAAATAAATTAATGTATTATTATTGATTAAATAATTTATTATAAATATATTTATGTATTTAATTATAATTTTAATAAAATTTTATATTTTTTTTAAAATTTGAATAATATATATATATATATATATAAATTAATTATTAATTATACTTAAAATAAAATAAATAAATATCTCCAAATAATAATTAAAAACTAAGAAGAATTAAAATTAGATAATAAATTATATTTAGATTTTATCTTCTTAAAAATTCAATTTTTAAAAAATGAAAATCTTAAAATTCATCAAAAATAAATGAAACATTATAAATTAATAATAATAATATAGAAGAATTAGATTATATTAATAAAAAATTTCTTCAAATAAAAATAAATGAAAATTATAAATAAAAGAAAAGAAAGAAATTAATAAATCAAAATAAAAATCATTTTTCAGATTTAGAGATTGATGAATATGATTTTGGAATATTTTTAAACAAAAGTTAAGAATTAAATAAATAATATTGATAATATTATTTAAAATGTTTCTTATTATAAGATAAAGAAGAAGATAAACATTATAAAAGTTATCCTTCTAAAATTTAATGAATAACATTTGATTTTGAGGTGGATGAAAAAATAATAAATTTTTAAAAATTTTTTCAAGTATTTTAGAACTGATAAATAAAAATTTACAAATAAAACAAAAAAAAATTTATATAATTCTTAATTTTTACTCTATTATTATTTCACATTGGAAATTTTAATCAACCTTCAGTTCAGTTCTATAAAAATTGATATTTTAATAAATATATTTTTTAATGAAAATACATATTATTGTTTAAAAAAGAGGTAAATATTTAATTTTTTATAAATAGAAGAATGAAAAATTAAATGACTAATTTTCCAATAATTTTCAATTAAATTTAACAAAAAGATATTTATCAAAAAATTATAAAATAGAATATTTATTATCAAAAACTGGTTATTTTTTTTAGAAATAAAAGAAATAATTCAAATTTATTATGATAAAGATATTGATGAAAAAAATTAAGATAAAAAATAGAAACATATTTTAACTAACTAAAACTTTATTGTTCTATTTTATCAAATAATTTAAAAGAACTTATTATATATAATTCAAATAAAAAAAGCTCATAAAATTCAGTAGATTGATTATAATAAATTAATTATTTTTTAATCATTTATAAGCTATAATAATATTAAATTAAATAAAATTTTTTTGAATTTAATTAATAACAATTTTCATAAAAAATATAAAAATTTTTTAAACATTTATTTAAAAAAATAAATAAAAATCATATTTTAAACCCCAGTTTCTTTTTTAGGTAATTTTCTTATTTGTTCATAACAACAATCAACACATAAATGTTGATAAAATCCTTTATCAGTAGGGGGAATATCTTCATGACATAAAGGACATCTATTACAAGATTTAATATCTTTAGCAGGATTACATCTATTTTCTTTAATATGTTTATCATAATTATTATTTAAAATTGCTTCTTTACATCTATTACATAATTTATAATCCTTTTTAAATTTACATTCATTTAAAAAATGACGTGTTAATCTCTTTACTTCTATATTCATTTGACATTTTGGACAATTTGTAAACATTGGACATTTTTTTTCTAAATGTTTATCCATTGATATTCCTTTTAAGTTAATTTGACAAAAAATACATTTTTCTTCTTTTTGTTCTTTTTTTTTTGATGGTTCTTTTTTTGTTGTTTCTTTTTTTGTTGTTTCAATTTTTGTTGGTTCTTTTTTCGGTTGTTCTTTTTTTGGTTGTTCTTTCTTTTCTGGTGATTTTGATCTACTTTTTATAATATTTATATTTGAATTACTTTTATTTATATTATTTGAACTTCTACTTATACTATTATTTATATTTTGTTCTTTTTTACCTATTAATTGTTCAATGTAATCTTTAAGTTGTGGAATTTCTTCTTTTAATTTATTTAATTCTCTATGTTCTATAAAATTTAAATCTTTGAGAATACTATTTTCTCCATAAATATTAATAAATTTTTGAATAAGTAATCTACTTAATTTTCTTATTTCACTTTTTGAATGTGATACATTCATTAAAATATATTTTTTTATATTTTTTACTATTACTTGTTGTAATTTATCTTTAGTAGATGGATTCAATAATTCTAAAAGATATTGAATTATTAATAATTTTGACATTATTATTTTATTTGATGTTTTATAATAAACAATATCTTTATTTTTTATATCAATTCCAATTAAAGATGAAATTAAATTATTATAATCATAAAGAGAAGATGAGAATAAAAATTTAAATAATTCAATTGCTTTATTCCTTAATTTTGGATTTGAATCTCCAAATTTTTTTAATATAATAGTTAGAAATCTATCTTGAAGATAATAATTAAGATTTTTAATAGTAATTTTTTGAGTATTACTTTGAATATAATTAATTAATTCCTTAATTAGATCTAAAGTATTTAAAAGAGTAATTGAATTTTTTTCTTCTAAAAAACTAGAAATTAAATCTAATAAAAGAGTAAGAACATCATTAACATTTTCACTATTAAAAATTTCATTTAACTTTCCTTTTAATAAACCAAAACCAATTTCTTTAACTGTAACTTGATTAGATAATAATTGATTAACTCCATCTTTTCCAATAAAAGGAATTAATAAATTAAATTTATCCATTTTATCTTTATCAACATCAATATTTCCATTTTCATTTTCATTATTTTCATTTTCATTTATATCAAATTCATTATTTTCATTATTTGTTTTTTTTCTTAAAGCAGGAACAACAATTTCATCATAAGGTTTATAATCTTCTTCAGTAAATTGAATTTTTGGTTTTACTTTATTTAAAGGAGGAGAATTTTCATATGATTGATTAAAATTATTGTTATTTATATTTTCATCTTGATTATTTTCTTCTATTTTTTCTTGATTATTTTCTTCTTTTTTTTCTTCTATTTTTGTTTGATTATTTTCTTCTTTTTTTTCTTCTGTTATTTGAGATTCATTTTCTTCTTTTATTGTTTCTATTTCATCTTTCTTTTTATAATCAATTAAATCAAGTTGACTTCTTAAATTTTGAACTTTTATTTTTAATTCTTGTGCTGTGTCAAAATCTTCTATATAAACTGCATTTAATTTATTTTTATTTAATCTTGCTATTTTTATTCCAAGTCCTCTTACTTGATCAATTATATCTTTTAATTGTTTGCATTCATTATATTTTTCTTCTTTAGTTGCTTTATTTAATTTATCATTAAAATAATTTAATTTTTCCATTGCAATTGGGTCAATATCTTCATTATTAATACTATTATATAATTGTTCATTATAATTATATGGCATTCCTTTAATTCTACTTCCTAAAAATTCAGCTGAAATTAATCCAACTTGTTGATATATATTGTATTTATTATAATAATTTTTTTCAAAATCTAATCTAATAATAAATGCATTTGTATTAACATAAATTTTTCTATATTCTCTGAATTTAAAATCATTTTTTAAATTATCTTCTAATTTAACAAAACCAAAATTATTATAATTTAAATCTTGATAATTATTAATATTATTAATATTAAATCCATTAATATTATCAGGTAAATAAGAAAAAAAATGTATTTTTTCAGGAATCATTTTTTCATGCATACATAAATTAATTTGAGATAAATGAACTGGATAAGGAAATTGAATATAAATACTTTGTGGATAATAACAATAACGAGAACTAAACCAACCTTTACTTTCATTTGTTTTTTTTATTATTTCATTTAAATTTCCTTCATTATTATCAATTGATGTTGCTTTTATTGGTTTATAATTAATATGAAATATTGAATTATATTCTAATTGATTTTGTGTTGGGTTCATTTAAATATATTATTTTTTTTTTCTTCATAAAAATTTTTTATTTTATTTAAAATTTTCTTTATATTTCAAAAAAAAATGAATAAAATTTATTTCTTTGTTTTTTTTATTTTTAGTTTTTGTTTTATTTTTTCAAAGACAATTAATGATGATAATGATGATGATATTGAATTTGAATTTTCATTTAATAATAAAAAAAAAAAAAGTGAATCAATTCATTATCCTAATCCTTATCATATTTTTCATGTTGCACCTTGGAGTAGTTTATCAAAATTTACAGATGCTTATATGAAATTAAAAAAAGAATATTTAAATGATATAACTCCAGAAGGGAAAAAAAAATTAAATGATATTGAATTAGCATATAAAAAAATAAAAAAAGATTTTGAAGAAGGAAAAAATAAAAATTTTTATTATACTATAACTAATGCAATTATTTCCTTTATTTTTTATTTAATTATTATTTACTTTTTATATTTTTTATCTTGGCTTGGATATAAAATTCAAGGATTAGGAACTATATTTATATATCAAATTATTGCTTTTATTCTTGTTGGTAATTTCATTCCACATTATTTTGATTTTATTTCTATTCAATATATTGTTTCTATTATTTTTGGTTTATTTTTATATTTTATTTTAAGAAGAAGTAAAAAAGAAAATAATTAAGACGAACCTTTAAAAAAAATCAATAATAGAATATTATAGTTTTATAAATTAAAATAATACAAATAAAAAAAACAAAATTACATAATAAAATAAAATTAAAAAAAATAAAAAAAAATATTTTTTATAATATAACTTATATTCAAATAAAAATAAAAAAATGTCAGAAAACCCAAAAAAAACAACAGTAACTCAACAAGAAAATTCCAAAACTCAAGACCTTCCATTAAACCCAATAAAAAAGAAACATGGTGCTTTAAATTTAACAAACAAAAACTTATTAACTCGTTTAAAATATGGTGAATCAATATCTCCATTAAAAGGATTAACAAAAACTCAAAAAAAGAAGGAATTAAAAATGACAGAAGAAGAAAAAGAAGCAAACAGAAAAATATTATATAACATGAATTTAAAATTAAATTTCGTAAAAAATCCTCGTTACCGTGAAAATATACCACCACCTCTTTTTACAGATGATGATTTTCAACCAATAGATTCACCAAACAATGCATTTAGTGTAAATCCAAAAATAGTAATTTTTAAAGATTATCAAATGGGTTCAGTTTATCAAATTGATGTAAAGATTTTAAATAGAACTCAATTATTAACAAGTTTTAAATACATTCCACCACATACTGAAAATTTTACTATTAAAGATATAATTTATCCAAAGAGAGATTCTGCATTAATTGCTCCTGGAATGAATGCTAGAATTCAAGTTTTATTTCATGCTACTTCAATGGATAATTTTGAAGATGATATTACTATTGTTACTGAAAGAATGAAATTTAAAATACCTTTGAAAGCTATTAGAGATAAACCTGCTATTACTTTAATTAATCCTATGGATTGTGGTAAGTGTTTTATTGGTGATAGAGTAGAAATGCATTTTACTTGTAAGAATAATGGTGGTGATGCACATTTTAAATTTTTACCTATGGAAAATAATCCTGTTGATAATGAAGGAAATGCTATTTCTAATAATGTTCCTAATGAATTATTGAATATTCCTCCTTTTTCTATTTTCCCACAAGAGTTTTATTTATATAGAGGAATGTCACAAAATGTTTCAGTTACTTTTATTCCTACTGATGAAGGTATTGTTGAAAGAAATTTAACACTTTTTTGTGAAAGTTCTGTTTTAAATTATGTTTTAAGAGGTGAAGGAATTAAAGTTGATATTATTATATCAAAATTAGATGGTTTGAATATGGAAATTGAGGATGTTGGAAATGAAGAAGAAGAAAAAAAAGAGAATAATGAAGAAAATAATAAATTTAATAATGATTTTGAACATTTTGGTAATGAAGAAGAATATGAATTACATCAAAATTTACGTCATAAAAATGAAAATATTTTAAAAACAAAACCAGATAAATTAGATACATTATTTTTCCCTGATACTTTCCCATATACTTCTAATAGTAGAGTTTTAAGTTTAAAAAATACAAGTAGTGTTCCTATCAAATATCATTGGTCAATTTATGATTTTTATCATCAAAATGAATTTTCAATGGCCGGTGATGATAATTTCTTTTCAATTGAACCTGAAGATGGAACATTTCAACCTTATGAAGAAATATCATTTAAAATTAAATTTAATCCCCTTAATTCAATTGTCTATGAACAAAAATTAGATCTTGTAATAGAAGATATTCCATTTCCAGCAATTAAACAATTTATAACACCTTCAAATCCAATTAAAAATACATTTTCTAAAGCAGAACCTTATTTACCAGGATTTAATTCAGCCTTTCCATCATATCCTTTATATTCATTTAATTTAAGAGGAATGGGAACTGCACCTTATTTAGAATGTGATAAAAATATTATTGATTTAGGTGATGTTTATATTGGACAAGAAGTTATGGATACTTTTAAAATTTTCAATCCTAAAACTGGAAAATGTTTATTTAAAGCTAGAAAAATTTATCAGAAATTATTAACTAAGAGAATTGAAGATAATGAAGTTGGGGATATTTATAAAGAAAATTGTATTGATGAGGAAATTATTTTTAGAGATAAAATTCCTGTTATTGAAGGATTAACTTTAATTAAAGATGATTCATATGGGAAATTTGATTATAAAACTAATTTAGAACATACTGATGTTAATTGTTTAGAAATTAATATGGTAAATAATTGTGATATTAATAATGAAATTAATAGTGATGCATTAGGTCCTTTAATTATTGATAAATTTATTAAAATATTACAAAATGAATCAATTAATTTTGAAGTTAAATTTAAATGTGATAAAATAGGGATTTTTAAATCTTCTGTTATTTTCAGTTTAGATGATGGATTATCATTATCAATTGATATTAAAGCAAATGTAATTGGACCTAAATTAATTATTAATACTCCTTATATTGATTTTGGTTTATTCCCAATTAGTTCAATTCAAAAGAAAGAATTTGAAATAGAAAATTCATCTCCAATTCCATTAACTTATTTAATAAAAGAATCAAGATTTAAAAGTATTAATTTTGAAACATTTGAAGAAAATAATTATGTAGATAATGCTGAAGGTGAAATAACAGAGAAAATATATAAAAATAAAATAGAAAGTTTAGTAGATTATGATAATAATTATATGAATAGATATGATATTCAAAAAACAGATTCATATCAAATGAAATTTTCTTCAGTACATGGAGTGTTATCACCTCATGAAAAAAAGACAATTGAAGTATATTTCATATCACCATATCCAATAAATTTAGGTAAATATAACTCAATAGAAATTTTATCAAAATATTCATGTGAAAATTCTTTCATTAATTTTACAGGAAAATGTGAAGAAGCAATTGCATATATTCAAGATACAATAATTAAACCAAAACAAATTTTCTTAACAATGCCAATTATTCATAAAAAAAATAAAGTTACAATAATTAATCCTTCAAATTTACCTGTTCACTTTAAATGGGATAATGTATTTGAAGCTGAAAAATTAACTGCTGAATTTGAACCAAATGAAGGAATAATAAATCCACATTCTAAAATTGATATTAAATATAAAATTGTATATTTCTTTTTAGCAAATATTGATGATTTATTTATATGTCATATTGAAGAAATGGATATTCCATTAGGAATTGTTGTTCAAGGTGAAGTTATTGGTTTAGATATTTCATATTTTTATACTCAGAAAAGTTATGATTATTTACAAAAATTAAATTCAACTAATTTTGAAGAAACTAAAAAATCAGGAGTAGAAAATAATAAAGAACATAATTTAGCAAAAACAGGATTAAGAAAAAATAAAAAATATCGTACTGTAAAATTAGCAGAAGATGAAGATGAAGAAGAGAAATTTAAAAAATTAAAATTAACAGAAATAACAATGAGTAATTTAAAAGTAAATACTCCAACAGAAATATCATTTAAAATAAAAAATTTAAGTGGAATTCCAACAAATTTCAATTTATCAGTAAAAAATTATCCACCAGGAAAAGAAAAAATAGCAAAACCAGATAAAGATCAAGTAATAACAAATATAACTCGTTTAAGTAGAATGTCACGTAAATCTAAAAAAGACACAAAATTTAAAATTGATCATCCATTATTAACAGCAGAACATGAGAAAATAAATTTCACATCACCTAAAGGTTTAGAATTTACAAAAAAAAAAGAAATAGAAGAAGATTCAATTTTATATTTATCACATAAGAAAGGAGTTGCTATTGTAATAGAACCTAAAAGAGGGAAATTACCACCTCATGCTGAAGTACAAATTAAATTATCAGTTTTTAATGAATGTGTTGGTGATTTTAGTGATGTTTTAATTTCAAGAATTAAGGGTTTAGATCAAATTGAATTTCCTATTAATTTACGTATTAAAGGTAATCCTATTCAATTAGCACCATTTCAACCTGGAATTAATTATTTATTGGATCCTCCTTTATTAAAAATGGGTTATTTATTAAGAAATGTTGGAGAAATTGTTAAAAATGTTCGTTTTATTAATATTGGTACAAATACTATTAATTTAGATTGGAAAATTTATGATTATGAAAGTTTTCTTAAACCACAAAATAGAGATATTGTAAATTTAAAAATTAGTGAACCTACTCAAGGGAAATTTACTTTAGATTTTAATCCTATTCCTCCTAATGAATTCCCTCCTGAGAAAACTTATTTTACTATTGAACCTACACATGCTGTTGTAATGCCAAAGTCAAATTCTGATTTTTCAGTTACTTTTAAAACTGATTCTGAAGGAATGAAAGAAAGTTTATTTATTGCTTATCCTTATATTGAAAATGATAGTTCTGTTAAATTTAATGAATTGGCTTTGAAAGTTATTGGAGGTGGATTAAAGCCTCATTTGGTAGTTGATAGAGAAACTAATATTGAAGGGAAGTATGTTTATACTTTTGTTGTTCATTCTTATGGAAGACATCCAAGACCGAAAAGACCAATTATTTTAATTAATAAAGAAAAAATTAATATGATTATTAAAATAGATATTGAAGGACCATTTAAAATAATAAATACTGAACCTATTGAAGCTAGTTTAGGAAATAGTACTTATAATATAATTCCTAATTCTAATTTAAAAATTGATATTAAGTACTTAATTCCTAATGTTAATGATGAAAAAAATTGGCCTATGACTTTAGTAAATGAAAAAAATGGTAAAATGATTGTAACTTATGAAAATGGAGAATCTGAAATTTATTATTTAAAAGCTATTTTAAAAAGACCAAGAATACTTTTATCATTAACAGGAAATGAAAGTGTTGAATCTTTAGATTATATTGATTTTGGTTATGTTAATTGTGCAAGTCATAAAGTAGAAAAAATGTATTTATTAGATGATACTGAAGTAGATACAAATTGGAAAATTAATTATGTTAAATTTATTCCTAAAAAATTATTTGGACATGGAACAATAACAAAAGAAGAAAAAGAAGATATTGAAATGAGTGATGATGAATCTGTTTTTACTTTTGATATTGCTGATGGAATTATTTATGGACCTTCTGAAATGTTAATTAATTTACCTATTGGCCCAGTTTTACCTAAAGTAGAGACTACTGAAAGTAAAAAGTATAAACCTTTAATTATTCATGTCACCTTTTCTCCTAAGAAAAATGTTCTTTATAAATGTAGGTATAAGATTATTACTTCAACTGGGAATTCTATTGATTTTCTTTTAAAGGGTTATGGGTCTTATTTGGAAGAACATATTATTGAATAACATTCTATTTTTATAAAATAAAATAAATATAAAATTAATTTTTAAAACAAATTAAGAAAAATTTTAAATATATTTTAAAATGAAAAAAACCAATTTTTTCATAAAAAATAAAGAAAAAAAAAAATAAAAATAAAAAACCCCAAAAACCAAAAAAAATAAAAAAAAATATAAAATAATAAAAAATTAAATAAAAATGACAACCGAAAACCCAGGATCTAAAAACCCTCCAATGACAGCTCAACCTCAATCTCGTGTGACATACAAAATAACTCCAGAAGAAATGTGGTCATGTATGCATGGATCATCAGAAACATGGGGAATAGAAGGATATGAAGTTCCCAAAAAATACTATGATTACCATCAAGTAAAATGGTATCAAGAGAGAGAGAAAATATTAAATCAACATAAAAGAGTATGGCCTCCTGAAGATTGGCCAAAAGATAAAGAAAACGACAAAAAAATTCCACCAAAAAGACCAAATTTCTTAGACGCATATATTAAATGGGCAAATTCTTTTAACGATCCTAAAAGATCAGAAGAAGTAAAACAAAATTTAGAAAGTAGAGGAACATTTAAACCACTTGAACCAAAAGCATATCCAAATTTAAGAGAAAGATTTTTAAAAAATGAAAAAGAAAAAAAAGAAAAAATGGCAAATATACCACAAATTCAAGAATGGAAACAACAAGGAATAGAAAATGCAAAAACTCGTCTTGATGAAGCAAATGCCAAAAAAAAAACTCAATGGGAAAAAGATAAGGAAAGATATTCAAAAGAAAAGCCACAATGGCCAAGATGTGATAGAGTTACAATTGTAGCTGATGCTGAATATGTTGGTGAAAAAATTCCATTTTATAATACTTTTAAAAAAGAAGGTGAAGAAGTTGATAAAAATAAATTATTTTGGCCTTCAAAAACTGCAACATGGAGAAGTGATCCAGCATGGAAATTTATGTTTAAACCAAATCAAAAATTACCTAATGAACAAATGCAAACTAGAGATAGTAATTTTAAAGAAAAAATTGATAATTTTAAAAGTGGGAAAAATATTAATGATAATGATTTATTAGTTGATGTTGTTAAAAGTTATAATACTGTTAAAAATAGAGGAAGATATCCTGTTACTTTTCATAAACCTTTTGATTATGCTAATACGGAACAATATAAATCAAATAAGGAACAATTTCCTGATTATACTCCTGGTCCTGAATATTATTGGAAAAATGTTGGATTAGATACTAATGAAAGACCTAAACAAGTTGAGGAAGAAAAAGAAATTAATGGAAAAACAAGGAAAATTTATTATATGAATCATCAAAGAACTGATTTTAGAGAGTATAAACCTATGAGAAAAAGTGTTTATTAGGTTTTTTGGAGATGTTTTTCTTTTTTTTGAAAAATAAGTTTTTTTTATTAATTAAATTTTTTAAATTGATTTTTATTTTTTTTTGATATATTTGTATAAAAATAAATTTATTTGAAAAACTGAAAATATACACATTAAATATAACGATTAAAAATATTAAATTTAGATATTAAATAATTTAAAAAAAATAAATGTTAAGAAAAAGAGAAAAAATTTAAAAATATAAATTATTAAATAAAGACAATTAATAAAAGATAGTATATAAATATTTTAAATTCATTTAAATAAGCCAAAAATTTAATAATCAATTATTAATATATATGGGGATTGGGGATTGGGGGATT
>JAEEGK010007749.1_pt1 | contig 25552 bp, 31 predicted proteins | sample 8958771 | NCBI WGS metagenome assembly JAEEGK01 (sample SAMN16246547, study PRJNA631951) | gut metagenome | biome: gut microbiome; feature: rumen; material: SC-attached | host: Bos | place: Iran: Karaj | collected 2018-10
TGAGAAAAAAGGTTTATCAGGAACTGGACATACCGTCTGGTTCGTGATAAAGTTTACCTAACGAGTGTTAGGTAAACTTGCAGGGAGGTACGCACATGACATCGGAAGGAACCAAAGAACGGATATTGAACACGGCTTTAGAAATGTTTTCGGAGAAGGGATATTCTGCCGTGTCCATGCGCGATATCTCCGGCGCCGTCGGGATCCGGGCCAGCTCGCTCTACTATTACTTCAAAGGCAAGCAGGACATCTTCGATGCCCTGATCGCTCGGGCGGAGGCTCTGAAAGACGGCATAAAAGAAAGCTTTGCTAAGGCACTGGGCCATACGGAAAGCATAAAGATGGAAGACTTCGTCCGTATCGGAGGACTCCTGGTGACAGGGTACTATCGAAGCGAGAAGATCGCGCCTCTTCTTCAGATGCTGGAAAGCGAACGCTTCCACGATGAGAAAGCAGATGAAACATGGAAGAAGATGCTCTTTACGGAGCCGATCGAAAACCATATGCAGGTATTCCGCATGCTTTATGAGAAGGGTCTGATCAAGGAAAAAGACGCGGAAGGATTAGCCGCCGAGTATCAGGGGATCATCGTTCTCGGGTATTTCACAAATGACATCGATCGCGTGAAGGATTCCCTCACATCTTTCTACAAAAGATATTTCAAATAACGGAGAAACACATGAAAGTATACAGAACGAAAAAGGCCGGTGATAAGATCATCGAGACCTACGATCAGCTTCTCTCGAAGTGGGGCTGTGAGATAAAGGAACGGGATATTCAGACCGGATATGGAACCACACATGTGATCGAGACCGGCGCAGAAGACGGAACGCCTATGGTGCTTTTCCATGGTGTCGGAGATGACTCTGCGCTTATGTGGATCTTTAATGCAAAAGCACTCGGGACGAAACTTCATCTTTATGCGGTAGACACGATTGGTGGTCCGGGAAAGAGCCGGCCGAATGAGAACTATAACAAGACATTCGACGATGTCCGATGGATCGATGAAGTTGTAGAACAACTGGGCATCGGTCAGGCTTATTTTGCAGGAGTATCGATGGCGGTTATCTGGTGCAGCTGTATTCTTTACGAAGACCGGAAAAGGTCATAAAAGCGATCAGTATTTCCGGGGCTGTGGCAGCGGCTACGAAGAATAATACCATGAAGGCCATGATGAAGATCTTCCTGCCGGAGGCGCTTTTCCCGACGGATAAGAATGTCATCAAACTCCTAAAGAAATTAAGCGGCACGAACTATGCGGTGTTTACCGAAAATGACCTGATCCTTCAGCACTATAAGTGTCTCATTAAGGGCTTCAACAACATGGCAATGGGATGCCATAAGGTGCAGGGATTTACTCCTGAAGAGGTGGATCAGATCCGCGATAAAGTCGTTTATCTGGTCGGTGAAGAAGATCCTTTCGAGAAGATCGGAGGAAAGGCATTACTTCAGCAATACCAGATGAATGCGACGTTCTACAAAGACGCCGGTCACGGACTCAATCACGAACTGGCAGATGAGATCAACCAGAAGATATTGGAGATTGTTTCCTAAAACTGCGTTACAATCAGGATAGCGATAATGAGAACAGGAGGGATGACCATGAAACATTGTGGAACGAAAACGCTGGAAACTGAGCGCCTGATCTTGAGGCGGTTCCGAGAGGATGACGCGGAATCGATGTTCCGCAACTGGGCATCCGATCCTGAGGTAACGACATTCCTGACCTGGCCGACACATACGAGTGTGGATGTCACGAAACACGTGCTTTCGCTGTGGCTTCCGGAATATGAGAAACCGGATTACTATCACTGGGTGATCACGCTGAAAGAGAACGGGGATGAGCCGATCGGTACGATCCATGGCCTTATCAAGGAGGACCTCGAACTCGTGACGGTGGGATACTGTCTTAGCCGGAACTACTGGCACAAGGGCATCTGCGACGCAAGCTGGCACAGCATTCTTCGCCAGGAGTGGAAAGCACGTTAAAGGAAGATGTTTCGTGTGTGAAAAGTTGGAAAGAGGCGGGTGTCTTCTCAGGAGGATACCCGTTTCTGCGTCTCCAGCATCGCTTTGTACGCGCGCCATCTGGGATAGTCCTCATCGGTGATACCGTCTTTGTCGAGACGTCTCTTGATGTCGGCTGCGATATCACCTGCCATACTTGCCCAGATACCCTTATCGGCTTCTCCATTAAGACCGATCTCGATGATCTCCGAAACGAAGCCGAGAGTGGCTGTCGTATACATACTTCCGCTGTAGGTATCTGCATCCAGGACCTTGCTGTGAAGCTTATTCGTGAGAAGTACGATCACCATGTTGTTTTCCGGATCGATGACTACGAGAGTTCCGGTGAAGCCTTCGTGGCCGAATACTTTTGAATCCGTGACGGAGCCGAAATAGTAGTCTCTCGCGTGATCTCCTTCGCGCCACCAGCCAAGTGCGTAGCTGGGATAATCTTCATCCTGGACCGCGGTGAACTGGTCGATGACGTTCTGTGAGAAGAAGCGGTGATTCCCGTAGCCGCCAGTAAGCATCACGGAAGCAAGGATCGCCAGATCGGAGGCATTGGAGAACAGACCGGCATGTCCGGAAACTCCCGCCATGCGGTGGAAAGCATTCGAGTCATGGACCTCTCCCTGGAGCGTGCGGTTGCGGAGTCCCTCATCGGTGTATTCACCTTTCTTCGGATACGGCTTTAACTCCGTTGCGGCACAGTCGTCTGCGGAGAATCCATTCTCCATCGGATTGTAGGTGATGTGAGTCAGACCCATCGGCTTCCAGAAGATCTCCTCAAGGTACTGATCGATCCGCATCCCGGTGATCTCCTCCACACAGAAATCGAGAAGCATATAGTCGAGATCGCTGTACACGAGTTCCGTTCCCGGCTCGTACATCAGAGGCGTCATAAAGATCTGCTTGAGTGTATCTTTACGCGTGGCGTCGGTCGGGGAAGTGCTGAGCTTCTTCTGGTTGGTCATATTCTGCGGTCCCGAAGGGAATCCGGCCTGATGACGAAGGACATCACGGACCGTGATATTCGCCTTCATCTTTTTGTTTTCGGAAAGAGGGATCTTATCTCGGTTATAGTACTTCCGCTCGATGGTGTTGCCGGCAAATTCATCACCGAGAATATCAACGATCTTCGTGTCCAGAGTGATCTGTTCTTTCGTCATCAGGTACTGGATGGCGAAGTTCACGCTGAACATCTTGGTCACGGAAGCGAGGTCGTAGAGAGTATCTTTCGTGACCGGGGAAGCGCCGATGGGGTTCGCGTTATCGTCGTAAGTCTTAACGTTTCCCCAGGAGTTTTCATAGACCATACGACCGTCCTTAACGACCGCCATCTGTGCGCTCGGAAAACCGCTTTCCACATCACAGCTGATGATCGTATCGATCAGACGGATCGCGTCTTCAGAGATTCCGACATCCTGTATCGTTCCGCTGATCACTGTCGGGTATGGGATCTTCACGAAGACCACGCCCTGCGAAAGACCGCTTAACTGAAGGGAGTTCCTGCCGTTTCTGGTGATGCCCGAAATGTCCAGGGAATAGATTTTTCCGGGAGCCATTTCCGAAGTGTCGAGCCGGATATCGTTAATGTAGAGAGAGAACTCTCCGGATCCCGCGCCGGGCTGGATATAGATGACTCCCTGTCCGCTGTATCCGTAGAAACCTAAACGGTTATTGGCGCCATACATCGACCGGTCCTGCCAGTCCGGAAAAGAAATATCGTACTGCCACTCCAGGCCCGGATCTGAAACCACGGGATCCGAGAAATCGATCGGAGTGATCGTGACATCCTGCGAGGGGATAGTAGAAGGCTCTGTGGTGACCGTTTCCTGATCTGAAGCGGATGTTTCCTTAGAGGTGCTTTTCCCGCAGGAAGATGAAAGCATGGAAGATGAGATGATGGCGATACATAACAGAGCGGAAGCGAATCTTTTCATGGAAATTCCTTTTCTTGTGTCAGACAATGGAGTACAGGTCTATTGTAACACGTATACGAGCAGGTTAACGACAGTCGGGAGATTTCCAAGTACAATGAAAATGAAGAAAATTTTGAAAGGCCGCAGGATACGGCGGTCATAGAGAAAAGGAGTAGTGATTACTAAAAACATTTTCGATCTGACTAAAGAATTATTTGCACTGGATGGGTATGAATTCGATCAGGTTTCGGAACACGAAGGCGGCCGGAACAGGATCGTTGTTTATGTTAAAGAGGGGGAGAAGAAGTATGTTCTCCGCATCTCGGATCTTCACGATAAGACCATGATTTCGAGACGGTCCTGGAAGGATACCGGACTGAAACGGATGTGGCACCGGAACTTCTCGAGAAGCTGCCGCTTTTTATCGACATGACGCTTGTTGAGTTGCTGATGGACGAGTTTGAGTGTGCGGAAAGAGAAGGCGAACTTCCGGACGACGAGGACATCGGGATCCCGATGCAGATACTCATTCACGACGTTCCTTACTCAGGCATGGGTGAGCAGTGGTAAATACGCATATCCTCCCTTCAAATGGTATAATCGTAATAGTACTTTTGGGGGAGGATATTAGTAATGGGATTCTTAGATAACTTCAAGCAGGCAATGGAAGCGGCAAAGGAAGCCGCGAACAATAATATTGAGAGACAGCGCGCGGAAAAGGCAGCGGCGGAAGCTGCGCAGAAACCGCAGACTCAGGCAAGACCCCAGCCGGCGCGTACGCAGAGCAGACTTCCGGAAGGCGTCGTGCAGGCAAATCTTATGCAGATGGATCCGATCCCGCTCGGCACCAATTCCAATGGACAGAATGTCATGGTAAGTATCTCCGGCGTGATCCGCGCAAAAGCGATGGGAGCAAGCTCGCTGGATTCTAACGCACAGAGAGTAGAAATAAAGAACATCGTGCGTGAGACCTTGACGAGAGAGCTCGCCCCGAACATCAACTCTATGGGCGATCTGAAGTTTCTGATGCTGACGGCGAACCGCCTGAACCCGGTCGTGATCGAAGCGATCAAGGCACGCGGATATGAAGCCGCATTTACGATGCCGCTGGTGATCAGACCTGTTCAATAACACAGTGGATTGCAAAGGAGCAGACCGGCTGACTTATGAATAAGAAAATCTGGAAAGAGATCTTCTCGTATGTGATGATCATGTTCGGCGCTCTGATGGCCGCCTTTTCGGTTGCCTGTATCCTGCTTCCGAACGACGCGATCGACTATGGAACTGCGGGCGTGGCGATCATAATCAGTAAGATGACAGGGTTCTCCCTTTCGCCATGCGTACTTCTGGTGTTTGCGCCTTTTATCGTCCTAGGATTTCTGGTCCTCGGCGCGAGATTCAGCATCAAGGCGCTCTTCGGCGCGATCATCTACACGGTCGGACTGGATGTCTTTGAAGAGATCCCGTTCGAACTGAATACCGAGCACTTCCTGGCGGTGGCATTTGGCGGCGCGATCTTAGGACTGGGGCTGTCACTTATCCTCCGTCACGGCGGGTGCATCGACGGATCGGAGATCTTTGCCAACGTCGTGATCAAGAAACTGTCGGAGAAGACCGGCAAGAACTTCAGTATGTCCGGTATCCTGATCGGATTCAATGCATGCGTCTATGGTGCGGCCTTTATCCTCATCAACAGAAATGCCGCACTGCTCAGTCTTCTCGTATTCTTCGTCGCGACAGCGGTCATCGACCACTTCACCGATCATTTCGAAGCGATCAAGCAGGTGACCATCATTACGAAGGAGCCTGACAAGCTTGTTGATGCGATCAAGACGAAACTGAACAAGACCTGCACCATCATGGATTCCTATGGTGCGATCGCAGGCGAAAATAAGACGCTGATCTGCTACGTGAACTACTTCGAGCTTCAAAAGATGAAGGAGATCATCTCGGAGCACAAGGGCACGTTCAGCACGGTATCGACGATCGATGAGATCCTGAGATAAATACCGGGGTTTGGGAAGAGAAAGAGTAGGTATATAAAATGGAATTTGACGGCAGTCAGGTCCTGATCGGAAAAGGCGCGCAGGCGGAAGTTTTCCGTTATCAGGGATACGCATATAAAGTTTATAAAAGCACCTATCCCGCGGAGTGGATCGCTTTTGAAAAGGACCAGCAGAAGGCGGTAAATGGGGCAGGGCTCTGCCCGGTCCGCTACTACGATACCGACGATCCGCACATCATCAAGATGGATCTTATCGAAGGGCAGCAGCTTGAAGGAATCGTCCTTCAAGGATACATCGAAGGCTTCGGCGTCATGGCAAGTGCTTTTCGAAAAGTACACGCCGCGCCGGTCGAGGGCATAAAGATGCCGCCGCTGATCGCGACTGCCGGCATGGGATTAAGTGAAGAGGATAGAAATACGATCTTCCCGATCATCAACCGCCTTTCTGAGAAATATCCGTCCTGCGTCTGCCATCTGGACATGCATTTCCTGAACATCATGATCCCGAACGGCGCGATGGATGTGGCGCTGGAGAAAAAGACGTATCCGGAATTCGTGATTATCGACTGGATGAATGCCCGTATCGCACCGGCGGTATTCGACTATGCAAGGACCTACGTGATTTTCGACGAATTCTCGCAGGAAGGCCTGGCGATATATAAGCAGGCAGTCGAGGCGGATATAAAAGCACTGGGTATCTCTGATGAGGATTTTCAGGACGCGGTCAGAGTCTGCGCCGTCATCCGGAAAAGAGAGAAGAATTAAACCGTAAGGTGAATGCGGAAGCGCCTCCCGATACGATAGAATATAGAAAGAGAAACAGCGTTCAAGGAGCAGATCATGATCAATATTCGCAGAGCGGAAAAAGAAGATTTTGAGATCCTCGAGGACCTTTACAGGGAGCTCGAGGAGGACGGCGTTTTTTACCAGCCTCAGCACTTCGTCCTGAGCCCGAAGGGGGCCAGATCGGAGTATATGGCGGGGATCCTGGAAAGCGATAATCAGGCGTTATTCGTTGCCGAGGATGATGGTAAGGTGATCGGATTTGCGCACGTGGTGCTCATCAAGAGCAAGCCGTTTTCGTGCCTCAAGCCGGAGCTGGCGATGTACCTTCAGGATCTGGTCGTGACCTCCGATTACAGGAATCGCGGGATCGGCTCGATGTTTATGGAAGAGGTAAAGAAATACGGAAGAGAAAACGGCGCGGATTTCTTCCGCACGCAGGTCTTCCCGGGGAATACGGACGGGCTGCGTTTCTATAAGAGAAACGGCTTTACCGAGACGATGATCACGATCGAAAGTCCGCTCTGAAAATGAGGTCAGCATGATTGAGAACAGTCGACAGTTTTATGAAGAAAAAGTTGCGCCGATGATCCATGAGAAATTCGGCGCATATGAGTCGCGCATTGCCGTGGGACTGGTCGGAGAGGGTTCGGACTGCTTCGGCTACGACGACGATATCTCACGTGACCATGACTTCGGAACGGGCGTGTGCCTGTGGATCACGGACGAGGACATTGAGTTATTTGGAAAAGAACTTGGCGAAGCCTACAATGCGCTTGTTGATGAGAAAGAGAGATCTTATCTGACCGCGCGTCTCCGTGAACGAAGAGGCGTCATGTCGATCCATTTTTTCTATTCCAACATCCTTCAGATCGACTGCGATACGAAGGGATGCACGATGAGTGTGAAACAGTGGTTGAAGCTCGATCACGCATGTCTTGCCACTGCGGTAAACGGAGAAGTATTCAGAGACGACCTTGGTGCTTTTACCGCATTTCGAAAACTTCTTCTCGACTATTATCCGGAGCGTGTCTGGAGGATCCGTATCGCGGAAAAGATGCATGAATATTCCTCGGCACTCCAGGTCAATTACGCGCGATGCATGAAGAGAAAAGATACCGTCTCGGCACAGATCTGCAAAGTGCGTGGAATGGAAGCAGCGATGGAGTTGTTCTTCCTTCTCAAACGCACCTATCCGCCGTACTATAAGTGGACGTTCCGTGCGCTCAAGGAAATCGATGATAAAGGTGAATTTACAGCCCGCATCCAGGAGCTCGCGGACGAGAAGTGCAACCTCGAAGCGTGGGAAGATACGAAGTATAACCCGAACCGTCTGAACCTGAAGGACCGCATCGTGTGTCTTGCGGAAGACATCGGATACGACCTTGCTGAGCTCCTGAAAAACGAGGGATTCACAAACCGCATGAACCCCTATCTGGAGTCGGATGTCAGGCGGGTACTTGAACCTATCGAGAGATGATCTTCGGAACCAAGCGGGCGGACTTGTGAAGAACAAAGGAGGGACAGCATGAACTATTTCGTAGAAGGCCTGCAGGGCAGTGGAAAGACGACACTGGTCGGACAGCTTTCGGAGAATTTTCCGAAATATACGGCCATCCGCGAGGGAGAGTATTCTCCAGTGGAACTGGCGTGGTGCGCTTATCTCACTAAAGAAGTGTACGAAGAGAAGCTTCTGAAATATCCGGAGCTCCGTGACCAGATCGAAGAGAAAACACATTTCGAAGACGACCATGTTATCGTGTGCTACACGAAAGTTCGGACGGAGAACAGGAGCTTCTATCAGGATCTGGAGCAGTACGAGATCTACAACAACCGCGTCTCTTTTGACGAGTTTAAGAAGATTATTCTGACGCGTTTTTCAAACTGGAACGGGGACGGAAACATCTTCGAGTGCTCGCTTCTTCAGAACATTGTCGAGGACATGATGCTTTTCCGCGTCTGCACGGATGACGAGATCATCGCTTTTTATAAAGATGTCCGAAAAGCACTTGAAGGGAAGAAGTTTCACATCATGTACCTGAAGGCGGAGGACATCCGCGGCAATCTTCAGGTGATCCGTAAGGAGCGCTCGGACGAGAACGGAAATGAAATCTGGTTTCCGCTGATGATGCAGTTCTTCGACAACTGTCCGTATTCGAAGGCGAAGGGGACATCGGGCGAAGAGGACCTGATCGCGCACTTTGCGCACCGTCAGGAGCTGGAGCTTCGGATCCTGGAGGAAGTGTTCCCGGGTCAGTACTCCGTGCTTCGCCGGGGCGTGAAACTCGTGCCGGTAAAAAAGGAAGATCTGGAGACTGTATGGAAGATGCAGGTCGAGGCTTTTTCCGGGCTTCTTGAAAAGTATCAGGACTTCGATATGAGCCCCGGGGCAGAGAAACTCGATAAGATCGAAGCACGCTTTAACCAGCCGTGGACGAGCTACTATTTCATCGTGGCAGAGAACAAGAATGTCGGCGTCATCCGCGTGGTCGATAAGAAAGACGGATCGAGAAAACGCATCTCGCCGATCTGGATCATGGAGGAATTCCGCGGAAAAGGATACGCGCAGCAGGCGATCCTTGAGGTCGAGAAGATCTACGGACCGGAGAACTGGAGCCTCGATACGATCCTTCAGGAAAAGGGAAACCTACACCTTTACGAAAAGCTCGGATACCATCAGACAGGGAGGATCGAGCACATCAATGAGCGGATGGATATTGTGTTTTACGAGAAAAACTGATGTCGGGATATTGATTCCGATGAACATAACCAGGAGTGAAATATGGAACTGAAACAACTTACGGAACGCATATGGTTTATGCCATATGAAGAGGAGCGGGACCGCCCGAACCTCGGATATATCAAGGGTGATAACTGGGCCCTGGCGGTCGATGCCGGCCACTCGGAAGAGCATGTAAATCAGTTTTACGCTCTTCTTGAAAAGGAAGGACTTCCGCTTCCGGACCTTACGGTAATTACGCACTGGCACTGGGATCACACCTTCGGCATGCATGCGGTACACGGCCTTTCTCTTACCTGCGAAAGGACTAACGAGTATCTTAAAATGAAGAAGGAAGAGATCGAGAAGGAAGGTCCTTCGGGCTTTTTATCGATCAATGACAGCGTCAGAAAAGAATACGAAGGCGGAAAAGAAGTCATTGTGGTTCCTGCGGATATGACTTTCCGCGGAGAGATGACGCTGGATCTTGGCGGTGTCACGGTAAAGATCGTAACGTCCGAAGCGCCTCACACCGATGACTCCACACTGGTTTTCGTATGTGAAGACAGCGTGCTGTTCCTGGGTGATGCCACATGCAATGCATATCCCGGAGGTCCGAAGGATAAGGGCCTGAGCATGAAGCTTGCCGATACGATCCGAAGATTCGCCCCGAAGACCTGCATGGAGGGTCACTGGGTGCCGACCACGATGGACGATACACTGTCGGATCTTCTTTCGTGATCCGCGCCTGATCCGACCGATTACGGCACATGCCGGAAGAACTGTCAGAAATGAAAAGGAAGAATGAAATTAAATGATCGATGGACACATTCATGTCGAGTACGGTCCATACACACTTGAGTGGATCGATGAATTTGTGAAAAAGGCTGTGGAGACGGGATTAAGTGAGATCCGTCTTCTCGAGCATAACTACATGTTTCCGGAGTTTTCACCGATGTATGATTCCGCATGTGCGGCAAGTGATTTCGTGAATGACTGGTTTCAGAGAAAGGCTGCATATAAGAGCCTTCTGGAGTATCTGGCGCTGATCGACCAGGTCAGATCAAGGGAGTACCCGGTCCGCATCAAGTTCGGCCTCGAGGTCTGCTACTTCCCGAAATGGGAAGATCTCATCTATAAGAATACGAAGGACCTCGGCCTCGATTTTCTTCTCGGAAGCATGCACTTTGTCGGAGATTTTGCCTTCGACCATACGACGGAACTCTGGGAAGGGATCGACGTGGACAGCACATACAGAAGATATTTCGAAGATTCCGTGAAACTTTCGGACAGCGGTCTTTTCACGGGGATCGGGCATCCGGATACGCTAAAACTCTTCGGACATAAAGCATCGTTTCCACTGACGGAATACTACGAAGCTCTGGCAAAAGCACTTGCCAGAAACGGCATGTACGCCGACCAGAACAGCGGTGCTCATAGAAGATGTCCGGACACGGCGGAGCTTGGAATGAATCCGGAATTGATTTCGATTTTAAAGAAGCATAACGTGCCGATCATCACATCCTCGGATGCACATAAACCGGAGGATGTCGGATACATGATCAGTGAACTGGAAAAACTTGTAGAGGAAGCATAGAAAACCTGCCAACAAGCTATTGATTTTTGTTAGCAGGTTTCTTCTTTGCATCTACAAATTCAGCGATGAGGTGATTGATAGCGTTGCTGGTCTTGACGTGACGGAACCACGTGATGGATGGCGTCACTTTCAATGAGTGATAGACGACGACCCTGTCGCCTTCGCTTAAGCGGACGTGCGGGCCGAGCCGGTCGGGATTGCCGTCGATGGTCGCGTAGTCAAAATGCAGGCCGATGTCGGAATGGATCGCGAAGGCGAAATCCAGTACAGTGGCGCCATCATCGATATACATCTCGGAGCCGTCCTGCTTATAGACTTTGATCTTCTTATTTCGGAAACCGGAAGGTTCATAAGGATCCACGCCTTTGATGTTGAATCCGTCCATCTCATCCACGATATCTCCGATCCGGAAGCGGATATAATCCAGTTCACTTCGCACGAAGACACGGTAGCGGTTCTCCATCTCGTCCTTGAGAAGAAGGTAGGACGAGTGGCCGTCCGATGTCCTGGCGAACTGGCATATCTCCATGCCGAGATCGAGCAGATATTTTTCATAAAAAGAGAAGAAGACGTCGGCTGCGGTCTTTTTCGGATTTTCATCGAGAAAAGAATCCTTGATCACGAATGTCATGTCATAAAGAGGGATCTCTGCTTTCGTGAAGATCCCGCGAAGGGAACTGTTGCAGTTTTCAAGAGTCTTGACAGTCTGGCGACGAAGGCTTGCGATGGATCGTTTACTGCATTCGAATTTGGCGATGGCTTTACTTAATGTGAGTGCGTCCTGATCGGCGACGCCGCCGTTTCGGATCGGAAGATCATTCAGTTTGGAAAGATCTGAAATCAGGGAATGTATCTTGTTGATAACGAATGTGGTGGAAATGTTATTTTGAAGAAGCAGGATCTGGTAGGCTTCGGAGATCTCGTCATAAGTGTCCTTGTGCTCGATGCGTAAGCAGAGGTTTGAAAGCTCGTCGGCCAGGTAATAGGCTTTGGCCAGCTCGGCAAGAGGAATGATGATCTCTCTGGTGTCGCGGGCCTTTTTGATCTGCTTATTGATGGGAAAACACCCGATCGTGTAGAGGTTGTCGAGGCGGTCAGCGATCTTGATGAGCAGAGCCTTGCGGTTCATGTTCTCAAGAAGTTTGACCTCCGACATTCGGTCGATCTCTTCTTTCGTGAGCTTGCTCTTTTCGGCCTCGGTGATGGATCCGTCGATCGAGGTGACGTTATCGACAAGACGGGCGATGTTCTCGCTGAACATCTCGCTGATATCTTCGACGGTGACATCACAGTCTTCGACGACATCGTGAAGAAGTGCCGCGATGATCGTGTCGCACTCCAGTCCCCAGGAAGCCAGAAAATGGGCGACACGAAGCGGGTGATTGATGTACGGCTCGCCGGATTTTCTAAAAACGCCGTCGTGCTTTTCGGCCGCGAAGTTATAGGCCTTCCTTAGATAAGGCTTATAGACGATCGAGTGATTATTCTGCATGGTATGGATGATGTCGTTAATAGTACAGGTCTTGTTCATATACTATCCCTCCCCCCGAAGAAACATCGATCACTGTTTCAGGAAAGTGTCCTTGAGCATGTGATACCATGCATCGTCGTCACGATTCGAGATCTTGCCGACGCGGAACAGGTTCCTGTCCACCACTCGCTTAACGTAAGCGGAGATCGCTCCTTTTACTGTAATGTCACGCTGGAAATCGGAAACATCCTCGTCCGGCTCCGCGTACTGTTTCTTGATGAACTGGATCAATTCATCGGTGTCGTGGGAATCTTTCACGGAGATATGGCTCAGGAGCAGCATGTGATGCAGCTCTTCGTCAGAAAGACGGGTATTCTCTCTGGAAAGTCCGATAAACTGGATCGCGGGCATCGGCTCGCGTCCTTTGGAAATGGAATTGATGGTCCCGATCCCGCTGCTGTATTTCGATGCTTCAGACGGTACAGGCGGCCGGTGGAGTATGATGAGTGCCTGATCCTTATTACTCTGCTTGATCGTGATGAATGCGTGATTGTGATTCATCTCGAAAACGCCATAATAAGGGATGCCGGGATACCTTATCTCTTCTTCCGCCGGGCCGGTCTCCTTTTTCGACCGGATCTCCTCTTCCTTTTCTGCCTTCAGGTTTCTTTTCGAATAGTTGCTCTCTACATACTTGGCAAAAGATCCGCCGTGGTTCCTGATCTCTGTCTCGATGCGGTAGCGCGTCCCGATCGCTTCGGTGCGGGACGGGATCCCCATGATGCAGACGACACTGTGTCCGAGACTGTTCACAGGCGACGGCGTGGCATAGATATGCAGGATGCCGAACATCAGTGATGCGGAAGGTGGATTGTGATCGTTTCCCTTGTAGTTACCGGTATTAAAGTAATAGAGGTAATACGTGCCTTCGTAGCGGGAATAATCCTCCAGCTCTTCCTTCTCGATCTCGGAAGTCGGCGGGATGGCATCGTAGGCTGCAGGGGTGATGTCCTTTGAAAGGAAATCATCGATCGAGATGCCGTAGATGCTCTTGAGCGACAGAAGAAAACTTAGTGGCGGAAGCGTCTTCCCATTCTTATATGAGGAGATCAGTGCTTCGGCGACATGTGTTCTCTCGGCCAGCTGCTTCTGATTGATGCCGTTCTGCTCCAGCAGACGTTTTATATTGACTGAAACCTGTTCCCTAACAGTGAAATCGGTAATATCAATGTTCTCCATTTATACCCCTCCCCCTATTCACTTGAAACCATATATCCTTCAGCGCCAGCTTCTTACCCTTCTGCCTTCATTATAGAGCCTCAAAGGTAAAAAGCAATTGAAAAAGCGTGAAAGACTTTAGTTATACTAAATTTGCTTCTTCAAAAATCGGAAAAAGCGGTTTAACAGGGTTACAAATCGGACGGCAAAAGAGAGAAATTTAGTTGTCCTAAACCGAAAAGCGGCGAGAATTTACCAGGGGTGGGTAAATCCGTTTTCAGTATTCCGAAACAGGTGATTTAGCCGCCTTTCTTATAGATATAGAAGAGTGTGATAGTCTAAAACAGTAAGAAGATCTTTGAAGGAGGAGAACAACATGGCAGACGTGATCAAAATCAATGACAGTACCTGGAGGATCGAGGATGGCGGAGTGAGATTCCTCCTTCTCTGTGACCTGAAATAAGAGAAAAGCTTCTCCGTATCATAGGAAATCCCTTGAATAAAACCGAACAAATGTGCTACAATATAAAGGTCGACAAATCCATAACAAGGAAGGTGTCTATATGAACGAATTTATTGCATATTGCGGCTTGGACTGCGAGAAGTGTGAAGCACGTATCGCGACGATGAATAATGATGATGAGCTTCGTCAGAATGTGGCGAAAGAGTGGTCTGTCATGAACGAAGTCGAGATCACACCGGAGATGATCAACTGCACCGGATGCCGTGTTCCGGGCGTGAAGTTTCCTTTCTGTGAATCCATGTGTCCGATCAAGATCTGTTCTTCGGAAAAGAAGTACGAGACATGCGCTGACTGCAACAAAGTCGCTTCTTGTGAGAAGGCGGCGATGGTCCTCGGAAACAATATGGAAGCCAGAGAGAACCTCGGGATCAGCGGATCTTTCTCATAACGTCATAACATAAGTGATCGCCGTTTGCGGCATCGATCACGTTATATTCGATCTCGGTATATCCACGCTTAAGATAGATTCTTTTGGCAGGGAAAGACGCATCCAGTTCGATCGTATCGAAGGATGAAAAGATCTTCTCTTCAGCAAAGTCCATCAGTGCTTTTCCGAAGCCCTGATGCTGACATTCGGGAAGAACGAAGAGCCTGCAGATGTGATTCTCAGCGACTGTTACCGTGCCGACGGTCTTTCCGTCAACATTCAGAAGGTACACGTTTCCATTTGAAATATCGGAAACGATCTTATCCATCGAATGATGCCGGCTGAAGAATTCGACCGCACCTACCGGATAGTATTTCGGATATACCGTGTTGATCGTGACCTGAGTGATCTCGTAAACGATATCTGCATCTTTAGGCTGAGCAATGGTGATCGTTCTGTCCATGATCCTTCTCCGTTGTCTTCTAGATTAATTCAGATTGTATCACGGAACATGCGGAAAGAGGCTATGCTATACTGAACGAAAACAGACTATTTTCAGGCATTGCGCTCTTAACGCTTTAAAGAAAAAGGAGGTAAAAATGAAACAGCACTATAAAGAAATGCCATCTTCCCTTCAGGGAACATATGCTGAGTTTTCCAGGAATTTCGGGTTCGACTGGAAAGAATTCATTATGGGGATCCCGACACCGATGTTTCTCGTAACGACCTACAAATCCAACGGTCAACCGAACGCGACGATGCAGTCGTGGGCGACGTTTACCAGCGCGGATCACGGTAACGGATATTTCGCTGTTCTTGCCAGTGTTACAAAAGGCGGACACCTTCATCAGACGCTGAACGAGAAGAAAGAAGCGGTCATCAATTTCATGTCTTCGGACAAGTACGAAGACTGCATGAAAACGATCCAGAATAATCAGTTTGAAGCGGATGAGATCTCCGCATCCGGACTTACCGTGGCGAAGGCTTCCTGGGTAGATGCGCCGATGGTAGAAGAATGCTTTATGAATCTTGAATGTAAGTATCTCTGGGAGAAGGAGATCGTTCCCGGAGATGATCACGTAATAGTGTGTCTCGAAATCGTTGGAGGACATGTTGACGAAGAATTCCTTGCGGACCGCTTTGGAGAAAAGAGTGTTTCGTATAACATCCACTACCCGATGGATCCGAATAACGTGAAAGAAAAAGGATGCGACTATGTTGCAGGTCTGAAGGTTACAAACCGATCTTACGAATATTGATTTAGGAGGAAAATGTAATGAGCAATATATTCGAACAGTGTCCTGTACTTGAAAATGAAAGATGGCTGATGCGCTTTGTGAAGGAGGAAGATTCCGAAGATCTTCTGAAAGTATACGGGGACAAGCAGGCGCTTCCGTTTTTCAACAGCGACAACTGCCACGAAGATAACTTCTATTACGACACGAAGGAGAAGATGGATAACGCGATCCGTTTCTGGCTCGAATCTTATGAAGGAAAATGGTTTGTCCGCCTGACAATAATCGATAAGCATATCTCCAAGGCCATTGGTACAATAGAGATGTTCCACAGGCCGTCGGATGATGAATTCGATGGTGACGGACTGATCCGTCTGGACGTAAGATCAGACTATGAGAAATCCGATGAACTGCAGGAGATCTTCGCACTTCTGATCCCGGAGGCGTACGAGCTTCTTGACTGTGAAGAGATCATCACGAAGATCCCGCTTTATGCGGTAGAGAGGATCGACGCGGCGAAGAAGTTTGGTTTTGAGAAATCAGACAGATTCCTCGTTGGCGGCGAAGACCATTACGCGTACAAGAACTACTGGGCAATCAGAAAGAAATAAGTGACTACATCAGGTGAGGACATGGATACTTCTAAAAACCCATGGAATGAGATAAAACTGGATGACTATGAGAACCACATGAGCCTGGATTCCGTCCATCAGCTTCAGACGATGAATGCGATAATGAAGGAACAGTTCGAAGCGTATCCTGTGGAGACTTCCATGGTACTCGGTGTCGCTGGCGGTAACGGTCTGGAGCATGTCAGCAAAGACAAGTATAAGACCGTGTACGGAGTGGATATTAACGAAGACTATCTTCGTGCAACAGAAGAAAGATATCCGGACCTTCAGGGGATCCTTAAGTGCATCCCGGTCGATCTGGTCAATGAAGCTGAGAAGCTTCCGGAGGCGGATCTTCTGATTGCCAATCTCCTGATCGAGTATATCGGGTACGAAGCTTTTCAGAAGACCGTTTCGAAAGTACAGCCGACGTATTGTTCCTGTGTGATCCAGATCAACACGGATACGAAGCAGTGGGTGTCTGATTCACCGTATATTCACGCGTTTGATAAACTGGATGAAGTGCATCACCAGATGGAAGAAGATGCCCTGGAGAAGGCAATGAAGGAGATCGGGTATTCCCTGATCCATCGTAGCATCGAGACGCTCCCGAATGGGAAAGCACTGGTCCGTATGGATTTTCAGTGTGGAGAAGGTCTATACCCATGACCTTTGATCACGTACTTCAACTGATAGGCTTTCCTAAACTTGTATGATCCGAGGACGAACTTGGAAGGGGAGACTTTCTCTGCAAGGTCGGATGTGGTGATGAAGTCTTTGGTCACCTTTACAAGGAACTGACGGTTGCCGCGTTCTACGAGATAGAATGCAGGATTATCTCTAAGGTAATCTGCCCCCTGGATGATTCCGGGACCAGCAACGAAATCTGCGATCTGTTCTTTGACAGAGAGTTTTTTGGAACGGATCAGCGCATAGATAGCATCTGCATTTGTGTTCTTAGAAACACATGCAGCATCCTGCTTGCTCCTGCATTTTCCCGCCTTTTCAAAAGCGCTGAGATCGATCGGCTCGGAGATCTCATTGAACTCCGGTTTGTTTCCATCATCTATAAGATAGTCCACACTTACATGCAAAAGATCTGCCATGACTTTAAGGTTTCCGATATCCGGAAGACCCTTATCCGTTTCCCATTTTGCTACTGCGGATCGTGAAACATTCATCTTCTCTGCGAACTGTTCCTGCGAAAGGCCGGCTGCTTTTCTAGCTTCTTTAATCTTCTCACCAAGTGTCATAGTGCACCTCCAGATACATTTATTATGAACGGATTTTCCGTTCGCTTCAAGCATCTTCAGTGTGCATGCATCTGCGGGGAAGTGCCATATACCAGTGGTGACAGCGATGTTACGCTCCGTGACTCCGTCATCCATGATCATGCGTCCGCTGATAGGAAGACAGCTTAGGAACTATCAAATTGGAGATTGCAGCAAAATAGAATTGTCTTTGGAGTATAGTGTAAAATATTACAAATGGATCCACACGAAGACATCCTGGAAAGGTGGAAGGAGAAGTCCATGAAAGTCATTGTACTTAGCCGTGTTCTGAAAGAGAAACATATCGAGAAGATTAAAAAGACCGCGGCAGAAGCGGGTGCAGAGCTCTGTTTTGTCGAAGACGAAAAAGACATTCCTGAAAGTTTTTCGGATGCGGAAGTTCTCTATGGATTTGGCACGGAATATGCACGGAAAAATCCTGCTTTAAAGTGGCTTTGCGTGCCCTCGGCCGGCGTCGATTACCTCATAGGGGAAAGTGCTTTTGCCAATAAAGAATGCCTGCTCTCGAATTCATCCGGCGCCTATGGGGTGACGATTGCGGAACACATCATTACTGTAAGTCTCATGATGATGCGCAGGCTCACCCTCACCTACGAAGAAACCCTTCGCGGAGAATGGGGAAGACCCAAGCCGCAGAAGTCGCTGAAGGACTGCCGGATCACGGTTCTGGGAACAGGCGATATCGGTACCTGTTTTGCAAAGAGGGCGAAGGCATTTGACCCGAAAACGATCGTGGGTGTGAACCGGAGCGGAAGTTGTCCGGATCCGGCCTATGACAGGACTTTCCCAATCGGATATCTGAATACGCTGCTTCCGGAAACGGATCTTCTGGTGATGAGCCTTCCGGATACAGTGGAAACGAAAGGAATCCTTTCCAGAGAGAGGATGGCGCTTCTTCCGAAAGATGCTTATATCGTGAATGTCGGTCGGGGATCGGCCATCGATGAAGAGGCGCTTACTGAGCTTCTGGAAAAAGATGAATTAGGCGGTGCGGCACTGGATGTTTTCCAAAAAGAACCGCTCCCTCCTGAAAGTCCTTTGTGGAAGACGAAGAATCTTCTGATCACGCCACATGTAGCGGGAAATCTGACCTTGGATTATACTTTAGATACGAATGTGGAGATGTTCTGCGAAGATCTTAAGAACTATGCGAAGGGACTTCCGCTGAATCACCTTGTGGACAGGACGAAGGGGTACTGAAAAGGTTCTCCCGGAACTTGTATAGGAGCGAAAATGACAGAGCTGAGAAATGAATTTCAGGATAATGAATGGCCGCTGGAGTATATAGATCACGACCGTCATATCGCACGTGCTATCGTGTTCGATGACGACGGTTATTTCTATTTCATCCGCGCGGAAAGAGACGATCTTTTCGGACAGGCAGTTACGATCGAGACACCCGGCGGCGGGGTGGAAAAGGGCGAAGATCTTGAGACTGCGATCCGCAGGGAACTGAGTGAAGAGCTCGGCGCAGAGGTGGAAGTGATCTGTAGGATCGGGGTCGTAAGTGACTACTATAACGTCATTCACCGCCATAACATATCGAACTATTTTCTTTGCAGGATCAAGTCTTTCGGGGAGAAGCATCTGACGAAAGATGAGATCGAGGATTTTCATCTGTCCACGATGAAGCTTACCTCCGATGAGGTGATCGCCGAGTACGAGAAGCGGGCGGAGACGCCGCTTGGAAGACTGGTCGGAAGACGTGAGCTTCCGGTCTTTTACCGCGCGAAAGAGATCCTGGACAACATGGTAAAATAAGAAAAAGCCTTTAAAAACCGCGAAAAAGAGAGGACATGAAGAGGCACGTACGTGGAAGAAGAGAAGAAGAAGAACCGTCCCATAATCGTAAAGATCCTGGATGTGCTGCTTTCCACAGCGAGCCTGGTGTTTTCTTTTTTTCTGCTGTTTTATTTTCCCTGGAACAATGAAGGCGTCGGAATGATTCTGATGATCGCTTCCGGGATCTTTTTTTTCATCGGATATTTCCGCCTTTTCGAGTATGTCCCTGTTCCTGAAGGTCCACCGGAAATCTGGATCTACCGGGGCTGCTTTATCGCGCTGGCGGTCTTTCTGCAGCTGTTCGCCTTTTCCTTTGTGTATGTGAATCCCGGAACTCAGGGCTGCCTGACGACGTTTCTGTTTCTTATTGAATCTCTGAGCATCTGTGTCACCTTGCCGGACTTTGAGACCTTCCACAGAAGAAAAAGTGCGGCCATTTTCTGCTGGATCGCGATCCTTATTCTGATCGGGACAGGTGTATATCTGAATGTGTGCCGGAAAATGACTATGGGAAGCTTGATGGCCGCTGCGTATATGCTCGTCGACTGTATTGCGATCTTTCAACTTACGAGGGGAAGAAAGATATAAAAAGAACTGCCTGGTAGAGGATCTATGAAGATACGTGAACTGACGTTAAGTGAAATACGGAAGATTTATAAAGAGTACCTTTACTATGACTTCCCGGATGATGAGCGCAAGCCTCTTTCGAGGATCGAAAAGTCGATCCGGGACGGACAGTATATCTGTATCGGTGCTTTTTCCGAAGAAGAGGAGATCCTGGCATATGCCTTCTTCGTTTTCTTCCGGGAGAAATGTCTCCTGGATTACTATGCCGTCGTGCCGAAGATGCGAGGCAAAGGCATCGGCTCGGATTTTTTAAGTTCCGCTGTGAAAAGCACCTCGTTTGGGGTTACAATAATTGAAATCGAAGACCCGGATACCGGATCCCCGGAGGAGAAGAAAGAGCGCCAGAGGCGCCTTTCGTTTTACCTGAAAGCGGGCTGCTTGAACACGCATGTGCGAGTCATTGGCTTCGGTGTAGAGTATCTTCTTTTAGAGTATCCGCTCCACGGGACTCATACGGAAAAGGAGATCGCGGAGGGGTATAAGGATATCTACCGTTCGATCCTTCCGAAGAGGATGTTTGAGAGAAATATCGCCGTTATCGGTGAGAAATAAGGGGGATGAATAATGAAAGCACTTATCATCAACTGCAGTCCTGTAAAGACGGGCGCGACGGCGGAGATCGTCAGGCTGGTATCGGAGAGGATCTCCGGAAAGTTCGATGTCAAAGCGGTCTGTATCGACGACTATGACTTTTCCTACTGTAAAGGTTGCAGAAGCTGCCACGCCACAGCCGAATGCATCCAGCAGGACGATGTCGATCTTCTCATGAAGGAGTTCGAGGAAGCGGACGTGATCGTCTCTGTAGCGCCTTCCTACTGGGCGGATATCCCGGGCCAGTTCAAAGCTTTTATCGACAGATGCACACCATGGTGCAACACCCATGAACCGCATAAGACGCTCCCTTCCGGGAAGAGAGGCTATTCCATTGCGCTACGGACGGGGCCGAGCATGCGGGAGTGTGAGCGGATCATCTCCAGCATCGAGCACTTCTACGGACATCTGGAGATCGAGTCATCCGGTCACCTGGGACTTTGTTCGATCGAATACAGGGAACAGGTCGAACCGAGAAAACAGGAGATATTCGATTTCTGCGATTCCATTTCCTAAGATAAAAAAGAAGAGATCCGGGTTTTCCCGGATCTCTTTTTCACATTCTCATCAGGAACTGATCACTCAGTCACGGAAGCTGCCAGTTTTGCTTTGTTCAGAGCAAGCTGTTCTGCCTTGCGGGCTTCTTCCTCAGCCATTGCTGCAGCTGCTTTCGCTTCTTCCTCTGCCTTACGGGCAGCAGCCATAGCCTCTTCCGCTCTCTTCATTGCGGCTTCGGCTTTCTCTCTGGCCTTGGCAGCGGCGATCTTCGCAGCTTCTTCCGCCTTCTCGGCAGCGATGCGGTCGTCTTCCTCGATCTTGCGCTTGTTGGCGATCTCGAAGATCTCCTCGGCTTTTCTGGTAGCGACCTTGGCTTCCTCTGCCTTCTTCTCGGTGGTCTTTACGAGTTCCTCAGCATGGAGGCAAGCGTTCTTCGCTTCCTGCTCGGATTCTTCAGCAGCTTTTCTAGCTTCTTCACGGGCTCTTCTGGCGGTGAACTTCGCATCCTGCTCGGTCTTCTTCTGAGAAGCGAAACGAACTGCTTCATTGGCTTTCTTCATGGCAACTCTTGCGACCTGCTCCGCCTCATTTGCAGCAGCCTGTGCTTCCTTCGCAGCTTCCATCGCGGCATTGTAAGCGTCCTCAGCGACCTTTGCCGCTTCGTTTGCTTCATTCTCTGCCTTTACAGCTGCATCCTTGACCTCAGTGGATTTCGCAACGGCCTGTCTTGCTTCTTCCGCTTTCGCGGCAGCATCCACGGCCTCCTGGACGGCACGGTTCTCACGGGCTTTCGCCTGGTTAAACTCTACCTGTGCCTTCTCTGCGGCAAGAGCCGCCGCAGATTTATTCCTGCTGAAAGATCTTCTGATGGCATTGTCTGTCTGATTGTTCTCAGCAGGTTCTGGTTCAGTATTCCGAGCTACAGATCCCGGACGAACAGATGCTTGTGGTGACGGGTTCGGTACACGCACAGGATTGTTCGGGCGATACACTTTCGTGCTCACACTGTCCTTAACTTTGATCTCTTCGCTTTCGGATTCAGGCTTCTTGAATGCTTCCTTCGCCTTGCGGGATTCTTCCATGGCTTTTCTGGCTTCGATCTGAGCCTTTGCCGCCGCTGCACGCTCTCTTGCATAGTGAGCTGCAGATGCATCCTTCACCTCTGCCGCAAGGATATTACGTCCTCTTTTGCTAGATGATGGATCATCCACCATATTGCCCAAGGATCCCCCTGCTGCCGATAATTCAACTGCTGGACTACCGAGTTTCCCGTCAGTCCTGCCTGTTAATACATCTAAGAAACTAGACATGACTACCACCTTATGACCCTGATAATTTAAAACCAATTACTAATTTCATTATACTCGGTTACAGGATGATTTCAAGGTTTTCAGACAACTACTTGATTATTTGACCGTTTACGTACGGTGCTTTTTCGTCTTTTTCTCGATGTACATGATCTTGTCCGCCTTGTTCATGCACTCCATGAGAGAGTCCCAGTCCGAGACTTCACAGGTGCCGATACTGGCGCTGAGAGTGTATTCCGCGTTTTTTTCCGCATTCGCTTTTTTAATGGAATTGCGGAAACTTCTTATGAACTGACCGATGCGTGCCGGACTGTTGAGGACCAGGATCGCTTCGAACTCATCACCGCCGATACGGGCAGCGATCTCGCCTTCTTTCAGAACAGATTCCAGACAATGGGCGATGCCCTTCAGAGCTTCGTCACCGGCAGAGTGACCGAGAGTGTCGTTGATCTCCTTCAGACCATCCATATCGATGCTGACCACAGCGATCTTATTCTCTCCTGTCGTTCCATCTGTGAAGTAATTCGCGATACCCTTTTCAAAACCACGGCGGTTTAGAAGACCCGTCAGGGCATCCTTAATGTATAGATCCATGACGTTTTTGACTTCAAACAGTTTCTCGTAAAGGCGAAGACGATTCAAAGTCTGCCCCAGTAGGATCAGGTTGAACTCGAGTTTTTCATCCAGGACGATATCGGAATGAGGGTCCAGATCGAATACACTGTATCCGTAGACTTCACTCTTATAGAAGATCGGAAGGAAGATGCGGAGCGCGGGATCGTCCGAGTTATATTCTGAGGGCAGAAGATCCGTATTCGGGAAAGAGACCTCTGTGAGGGTCGGCTTCGTGCCAAGGCTGTATCCCAAAAGCTGTCTGTCGGTCTCACAGTATTTACAGAGGAATATCTTCTTAAACGTTCCGTAGCCCTGAAGATTGGACAGGGTGTAACTGATACAGGAATCGTAGGACAGCACATCTTCGTAATCAGAACTGAGGAGAACGAAGGCACGAGTCCTGTCGTAGAAGTTCCTCTGCAGAGAATCCAGACGGCGGTGCATCGCATCGATGTCCTGAAGTGTCACGTGTTCGTCTGTGCTTTCGCGCAGGATCAGTTTGCCCGGAACAGTCGTATTGATATCAACAGTCTCCCCGGCATAGATCTTCTCCAGGCATTCGATCGCGGCGAGACCAAGTGCCTCTTCCGGAATATCAGAAGTGGTCACCGAAGGTACATGAACGGAAGCAGCATCAAGATTATCTATACCCGTGATCAGGGTATCCTTCGGGATCGAGTATCCGCGTAAGAGAAGCTCGTCGATGAGTGCAATGGCCATGTAGTCATTGGAACAGATAATGGCGCGCGGCAGGGAACCGTCATCGCGAATGAAATAGTCTGCCGTCTGCCGTCCCTGGTCCGTCCAGTAGTTTCCATGGAAGACCATGTTGTTTTTAATGCGGTAGCCGGCTTCCTCCATGGCATCTTCAAATCCGGCGAGACGTTCATGAGAGTCATTTAAATCATCACGGCCAGTCACAAAGCCGATATCTCCGCAGTCGACTTTCCCGATCACATACTTGGCGATCTCGTACATGATCTGACGGTTATCCGGAACGACCGCATAGAAGCCGGATTCTTCAGCACGGATACTCACGACCGGCGGAAGTTCCGAAGCAGAAGTGAGGTTTTCGAGAAGCTCATTATTGAGACCTGCGTGATGCAAAGTATCTGAGCAGAGGATGATGCCGTCATAGTCGGCATAATTCGGGAGGGAAAGGATCTTCTTCAGGCCCTCCGCATGAAGCGGGTTTTCGCTTGGGACCGAACAGTTTCCGAAGACATCGATCCTGTGACCTCGCTCGATGGCACAATTCCTCAGCGTCAGGATCAGAGCTGACGAATACTCACGCAACATATCACCGATAAAAGCACAAATCTTCATAAGCGACACCTCTTTATATATCGAATAGTATCACAGCCGAGGGTTTCTCTCAATACCTCGGCTCCCCCGGAGGAAGGAGTGGAAAGGATGTCAAAACCCTTGAAATACCGCCTCTTCAAGAATAGAATAATACGTGCTGGAATGCCCGAAGGAAGAAGGCGGAAGCCTTCTTTTCCGGGAGGTTTCAAACTGACGGGAAGGACACGGGGAGATGCCTCTTTTCAAGCGTCTGACAAAAGAAGAGATCGACAAGAAGAATGAACCGCCGAAGCTGACGACCCTCGAGGAAATCGGCAATGCCATCACCCATGGCATCGGTGCGGCACTTTCTATTGCCGGCTTTGTCCTGATGCTCCTTCGTTCCGATACCGCACTCAAGGTCATGGCATCCTGCTTTTACGGGATCTGCCTGATACTTCTTTTCACGATGAGCTGTCTTTACCACTCCTGGAAAAGCGGCCTCTTCGTCAAGAAACTCTGGAGACGGTTCGACTACAGTTCGATCTATCTTCTGATCGGCGGCACCTTCGCCCCGCTCTGCCTCGTGTACTGGGGCAATGCCAAGGGCATCATCATGTTCTGTATCCAGTGGGCGCTGATCATCACGGGGATCACATTTATCGGCATCTTCGGCCCGGCCAGGCTCATGCCGCTTCACTTTACGCTCTATTTCCTGATCGGCTGGAGCGGTCTTTTATTCGTCCCGGGCATGATAAAAAACGATATCTGGATGTTCGTCCTGATCCTGAGCGGCGGCATCTTCTATACGATCGGCATGATCCCGTTTACCCGAAAGCATAAGGGAATGCACTTCATCTGGCACATCTTCGTCCTTCTGGGCGCCGCCACCCAGTGGTTCGGGATCTATCTGTTCGTGTACTGACCGGCCTTTTTTCCTTTTGAAAAGATCCTTTCCCCTTCCGCGCTTAGACTTAAATGAAAAACTAAATTAGTGTTGGATTATTCTCGACTTGTAAACGTTCGTAATTTGTGCTGTTACGGCGCTTAAAAAGGGGGTATAATGGCATAAAACTGTTGAGTATTCCGAGTTTTGTT
>JAEEGK010007750.1_pt1 | contig 25552 bp, 9 predicted proteins | sample 8958771 | NCBI WGS metagenome assembly JAEEGK01 (sample SAMN16246547, study PRJNA631951) | gut metagenome | biome: gut microbiome; feature: rumen; material: SC-attached | host: Bos | place: Iran: Karaj | collected 2018-10
ACATCTTGTAATTTCACATTTATTATTTCCAAAATTATTAATTATTTTAAATATTGATTTTCTCCAATCTTCAAAAGAAGGATAATTTGTTTTGAAATTAGAATTAAGAAGCATATTTATATTTTCAGATATATTATTAGTTATAAACAGAAATTTTTGATCAAATTTTGAATTCAAATTTTTATAATAATTAAATGAGGGAATATATTTCCCTAAATTTTTATAATTTTCCACTGTTTTTGAAAGTATTTAAAAAAACCTTCATAATCATCATTAAATGTATTTAATATTTTATCATAAAATTTTTTTAGTAATTTAGGTTCTACATATGCCATTGCTTTTATATTAAATATTAATTCATCAGTTTTATTTGCTCTATCCTTATCTAAATAACCAAATTTCTTACATTTTATATAAATACATTTTATGAAATGGAAATATCATTTTATTTGTATACAAGTAGGAAAATTATCGTTTAATGCTTTTGATATAGAAATACAAAAATCAAGATTAAATATTTTTGGATTAAATATATAGTTTTCTTTTAATATAGAAAATAATTTATTATATGTAGAAATTTTTTCATCAGGAATTAAACTGTAACAACAAATGTTAATGTTTTTTAATTTCATATTAAATCCTGAAATAATAAATAATTTGTATTTTTTAACAGTTGGAGGGATGCAATGATAAGTTGCATCCCCAAAAAATTGTTCTATCTCATTATTTAATAAATTAATTGTCATTTCCTTTGTTAATATTATAAATAAATTTTTTATAATTTTTTCATTATTATTATTATTTTCATTAAAATTTTCATTTTCAATCATTTTTTACGTAAAATTTATAAATTTTAAAATATTAATTATAATAATTTTAATAAAAAAAAAAAAATAATATTTAAAAAAAAAATAATTATTATTTAAATGAATCCAAAAGATAAAAAAAGTTTTCAAGACGCATTAGTAAAATAAAATAATATTATTAACATTAACATTAAAAAAAAAAAAAAATAGAAAGAATACGACAACAAAAATTATAACAACTGCAAAAGAATGTGTAACAAAATCTTAGAAAAATCACCTTCTTATCAAGAAGCAATGGCATTAAAAGGTTTAGCAATTTTAGGATTGAATGATAAAACAGGCGGAGAAAAATTAATAAAAGACTCTTTAAAATTAGGATACAAAAACTCAACATGTTGGCATTTTTATGCTATTTTCAATAAAGAAAATAAAAATTACGCTCAAGCGGCAAAATGTTACATTCAAGCGAATAAAAACGACCCTGAAAATTTTAATGTAATTCGAGATTTAAGTTATTTACAATTATATTTAGGTCAATTTGAAGATTTTAATAAATCTACGAAAAAATCTATTGATGTTAAAAATACTCTTGTTGTTAATTGGATTACGTACAGTTTTTCTCAATATTTATTGGGAGATTTTAATAATTCGCTGGAAATTATTAAAATGGTTGAAAATATTGATAAAGAAAAAATAAAAAAACAAGAGTTGACGCAAATTAATTTATTCAAAGCTGATTTGTTAGATAAATTAAATAAAAATGATGAAGCTATTAAATTATTAATTGATAATAATAATGATTGTGTTGATAAAATGTTGTGGAATGAAGCGATTGTTAAAAATGCGATTAAAATTAAAAATAAAGAAATTGGAATTGAATATTTAAAAAAATGTTTTGAAAATAATAATGAAAATATTAATTATTTTATTTGGTATTTTAATTTAAAATTAGATTTGAATATGAAAAATTATGATGATTTATTTAAAGAAAAAAATGAAGAAAATATTAAAAAAATGAAAGAAATTTTAATTAATGAAATTAAACCTTTATTAAAAAAAAGTAAAATTTTTGAACGATTAGAAATTAGTTTGAGTTTAGGCGAAGAATTTAAAGAAATTTTTAATAATTATTTTATTAAAAATATTAAAAAATGTCTTCCATCATTTTTTATAAATGTTAAATTTATTTATTTATTTCAATTAAATAAAATTCCAATTATTGAAGAAATTTTAAATAAACATTTAGAATCAATTAATAAAAATAAATGTTTAGATTTAAATTTAATGAATAATGAAAAATTTGATTTTCCTTCTTATTTTTCACAATTTTATTTTTATGTTGCACAACATTATTTAATTTTAGGCGATGCGGAAAAAGCATTAAAATTTATTAATTTATCTATTGATATTACACCAACTATTGTTGAATTATATTTAGTCAAATCGAAAATATTAAAACATTGTTTGTATTTAAATGAAAATGTGGATTGTTTGGAAAAAGCAAAAAATATCGATTTAAGCGATAGATATTTAAATGCAAAACATGCCAAATCACTTTTGCGGGTTGAAAATGTTGAAAAAAGTGAAGAAGTTATGAAAGAATTTGTAAAAGAACCTTTGTTGGAAGAAAATTGTGAAAAATATGAAAATATGTGGTATCAAACAGAAGTTGGAAAAGCATATTTAAAAAAAGGAAAAATATTATTTTCACATAAAATGTTTCGAGGAATTTATGTCAATTTCAACCAAATGTATGAAGATCAAAGTGATTTTTACAATTATTCTCTTAGAAGATATATTTTAAACGATTTTTATAAAATAATTTTATATATGAATCGCATTTGGGAAAATAAATTTTTAATAAACGCTCTTTTTTATTTCGATTTAATTCGAGAAATGATTATAAAACAAAAAGAAATAAATTCAAATGATTTAAATAAAAAATTAACTGACGAATTTAATGAAATGAAAGAAAAATTCAATTTAAAAAATTATAAATTTTCTAATGTTGATGATTTAATTTCTTTAATTGAAAATGATATTTTTGAAATTTGTAAAAAAGTTCAAAAAATTTGTTTTGATTCAAACGTTCATTTAATTTGTGTTAAATATTTTTTATTGAAAAATAAAATAATAATGGCATTAAAATCATTAAAATTTTTAGAAAAAAATGATGAAAATAGTTTTTATTATTATGAATCATTTAAATTATTTAATAACTATTTAAAAAATAATAATAATATCGAAACTGAAATTAAAGAAATTTTAGCTAAAAATTCATTAAAAAAAATCGAAAATTTTGAAGAAAAAGACGAAATTAAAAAATTATTTTTTGATTTATATGAAAAAAATTCTTTTTGTAACGAAAAAGAAAACAATGATTTAATAAATAATTTCATAGAAAAAATTGATAATAAAACATTATTAAAACAAAGTAGTTCAAAAATAAATGATTTATTAGTTTTTATTACAGTATTTTCAAATGTAGAAAAAAAAGAAGAAATTTTTAAAAAATTACAAGAAAAATTAAAAATAAAAAACGCTGATTATGAAAAAGAAATTAAAGGAAATTTAACATTATGGCAAAAAAAAGAAGAAGCAGAAAAATTATTTCCAGGAACGCAAGATAAAAATGAAAATGAAGAAGATGAATAATTTATTTAATTTAAATAAATTTTTTTAATGTATATTAAAAAATAATAAAAATTATTTAATTATTTTTTTATTAAATATTGTAAAATAAAAATGTCAAAAAAAGATAAAAATTTAATTATAAATTTAGTTAAAAATTTCATCATCGATGAAAATGAATTTGAATATAAAAACATTAAAAAATCAGAGAAATTATTTTCTTATAATAAAAATAGAAAATTAAGTAATGTTGAAAAAAGAAAAAGATTTTTTTCTGAAAACGATTCTTTAAATTTCGTACCGAAATTAAAGCCAAAAATTTCAAATATTAAACCAACAGTTTTAAGATTGAATACGAAAAAATCAAATTCTCGAAATGTAAGAGAAAATCTTTTTTCTGATGAACCTTTAATTAATAGCTACGAAAATGAAGACACAGAAAGTTTTGATTCAAGTTCTGATAGTGACACAAGCGATGAAGAAATTTTAATAATTAAAGAAGAAAAAAAAATTTTAGAAAGAAAAGTTAAAAAAATAAAAGAAGAATTACATGAATGTTCTGATTTTGAATCTGATGAAGAAGTGAATAAATTAAGATTTTTGAAAACGATTTTACAAGTTAGAAAAGAATTAATTAAATATAAAGTAAAAATCAATAAAAATTTTTCTTATAAAGATGATACATTAATTGAAATAGGAAAATCAAAAATTTATAAAATTTTGGACATTTCTGAATATTTTTTTAATAATAATAATTTAAATTATAATCAAAATAATGTAAATAACAATTATAATCAAAATAAACAAAGACATTTGAGTATTTTAAGCATATTAGAAAATAAATTAAGTGTTCAATAAATTATAAATTATATAAAATATTATTTGTATTTAAATAAATTTGATGAGATAAATGTAAATAAATAAATATTAAATATGTAAATAAGTGAGTTATTAAAATAATATCTCAAACATAATTATTAAATCAATTTAATTTTGTTTTTTATTTTTTGAAAATAAAATTGTTTGAAAATAGAGTTAAATAATTATAAATATTATAAATAAATAATAGGGGATAGAAATAAAAACATTAAAGTTTTATAATTATAAATTAAAAATTATTATTTTAAATTATAATAAAAATGTATATAAATTAGTTTTTTAATTTTAATATAAAATAAAAATTTTAATATATATTATATATAATATTATTTTAATATAAAAGAATTAATTAATTAATAAAATAATTTAATAATAAAAATTTAATTTTTAATTTAAAAAAAATGTCAAATCATTCAGACGATTATTATATTCAACAAATCATAAATAATAATAACAACAACAATGAAGAAAATAAAACAAATTCAAATAAAAAATACAAAAACAAATCATATAAATATAATAATTATAACAACAATTATAATTATAATAATAATTATTATTATTATAATAATTATAATAAATACGATTATAAAAACAATTATTATTACAACAACCAAAACGACTATTATTACAAAGAATACAACAACAAAGAAAATTCAATATTCAAACCAAAACTTCAAAAATACATAAACAAAATCGACACTAATCAAATAATAATCCCAGAACATACAATAAATTTAATAAAAGATTTAATATCAAACAAAACAGAATGTATGATATGCAACGAAAAAATCAACAAAAACTCATCTATTTGGCATTGTAACATTTGCTACACAATTTTTCATTTAAAATGTATTTACGAATGGATAAAAAAACGAAATTCGGATAACAAACAAAAATCAATAAAATGGACTTGTCCTCATTGCAATAGCAACTACGAAGAAAAAAAATATCCAGAATACAATTGTTTTTGTGGGAAATATTACACAGCTTTAGAAAATAATAATAAACATTTAAATACTAATTTAATTCCACATGGTTGTGGTTTATATTGCAATAAAGAAATTTGTATACACATTAAAAAATGTTTGTTGCCTTGTCATCCTGGGCCACATCTTCAATGTAAAAAGAAAATAGAATTAAAATGTTTTTGTGGAAAGAAAACAAAAATTGTTAATTGTAGTATTGAATCTGAAAAAGAATTTTCTTGCGAAGAAATTTGTGGAAAGCAATTAAATTGTGGGAAATTAAATCATATATGCAAAGCAATTTGTCATAAAGGTTCATGTGAAAAGTTCTTAAAAAATAATAAATGTTATGAATGTATTGCAGAAAATAAAGAAAAACTTTATAATTTTCTTAAAAAAACTGTAGAAAAAAAATTAAATGAAGACATTATTGAAGCAAGAAAATTAACTAATTTTGCTTCATGTGTGACTGAATATATTTTTAATGGTGAACTTCCATGTGCGCAACATTATGTTCCAATTAACATCGAAGCTAATTTAAAATTATTATTAAGATTATTTGAAATTTCCGGTAATAAACTAATCGATAATTTAAAAACTTTCATTCCAATTTGTAACGCAAAAGTGGAAAATTCCTGCAATTGCGGAAATAAAACTCAAGAAACATTATGTTATTCATTAAATTATCCCGAAGATATTTTAGATTTTCTCAACATCGTAAAAGAAAAAAAATTAGATAAATGTTCAAGAATATGTAAAACATTAAAAAACTGTAAAATTCATCGATGTGAAAGAATATGTTGCGAACTTCGAGGAAAACACATAACAAACTACTCACTTCAAGACCCAAATGGATATCATTTATGTCTAAAAATATGTGGAAAAAAATTATCCTGCGGAAAACACACATGCGAAAATTATTGCCACAAAGGCCAATGCAAACCATGCGCATATATTATTCATGAAGGGTCTCTCATATGTCCATGTGGAAAAACAATAATAGAACCACCTTACACATGTGGAACTAAAGTTATATGTCCCTACCCTTGTAGTAAAAAAAGAGAATGCAACCATCCTTGTCCTTTGAAATGTCATGAAGGTGAATGCCCCCCTTGCGAAGAACTTACATTTAAAAAATGTTTTTGTGGAAAAAATGTTGTTGATAATGTTAAATGTGGCTATAATGGAAAAATTACATGCAATCAACCTTGTGGAGAAATTTTACCATGTGGGATACATTTTTGTAAAAAAATATGCCATTTACATACTGATGAATATGATAAAAATTATGTTTGTGAACTTACTTGTTTACGACAATTAAATTGTGGCCATTTATGTAAATTAAAATGCCATGGCGAAACTGATTGTGATGAATATGCTTGTGAAGAAACTGTTTATGCTTATTGTAAATGTAAAACGTTAAGTAAAAGTTTTAAATGTGGGGAATTAAAAAAACTAAATGAAAAAGCCGAAAATGGAAAATATTTATTAGAATGTAATGAAGAATGTGTTAAAGCGGAAAGATTAAAGAATATTAATGAAGCTTTTGAAGGACTGAAAAATTTAAGTGAAGCTAAAATGAAAATTTTATACCCAAATTGTAATATTGATGGAAGCGAAGAACCAAAAAAAGAAATTCCTAATAAATATTATAATAATACAATAAAAATGGCTCAAGAAAAAATTGAAAAAGTTATTTTATTTGAAAAAGATTTGTATAATAATGTTTTTAATGTAAAAAATAAAATAAATGAAGAAGAAAAAAAAGATGAAAATTTTAATATTCAAATTGAAGAAGAAGATTTTGATGATTTTAATGAATGGTTAACTTTATATCATAATATTAAAGCAACGAAAACGAAAAAAATAAATAAACAAAATAAAACAAAACAATATTTTTTAACTATTACTGAAAAATATTTAAAAAGTTTTTATTATCAAAAATATAAATTAAGTTTAATTGCTTTATTATTAAAACATAATCTTTTTGTAGAACATAAAAAAATTAAAATTTTTCATCCTTTTAAATACACAATTTTAATAAAAAATAATAAATCAAATTGTAATTATCAAAATGTTGAAGAATCTATTAAAAATATTGGAAAAATCACTCAAAATGATTATTATTTATATGAATTTAAAGAAAGAGAATTTTATATGCATTTTTTTAATAAAGATTTAGGTGAAAAAATGTATAAAATATTTAAATTAAAACCATTAGAATTTAATGAAGTTTATGAAATTTTTTATGAAAGAGAAATTAAAAATGAAGATTTAAAATTATATGAAAAAGATGTTGAATATTTTAATTATTTAAATGAAGGTTATAATCCAAAATATTCAAATGATAATAAAAATAGATGGAATAATATAAAAACAGAAGATGAAGAATTAAATTCTGATGAAGATGGATTTGTTACAGTTAAAAAGAAAAAAAAAAATAAATAATTTATAATATAATAATATAAAATTAAATTATAAAGGCAAATTAAAAATACAATTAAAACCAAATCAAACATTTTTATTATTTTTTATTATTTAAAATAAATAATTTTTTTAAACCATAAAATAAAAAATATAATATAAAATTATACAAATATTTTTTTTAAAAATTGGTGAAAACAAATCAAGATGGAAAAAAAAACTTTTTTTCAATGTTTTTTTTTCTTGACTGGATTTGTTAAATTAATTGTTTAAACGGTCCCTTCAAATTAATTTATTTAAATTGCAGGAACAAATTTAAACTCACAATAAAAAAAATTAATAATTTTTAAAGAAAAAATAATAATTTTTATATTTTAAAAAAAATTATGTATAAAAATCAAACATTTTATTCAAAATATAAATCATTCGATGTTTTTCAAAAATTTCAAGGAAATTATTTACAATCAACTTATTCAGGCGCGATTTTTACAATATTAACAACAATAATAACAATTTATTTATTTTTATTTGAATTTAAAACATATTTCGAAACAAAAAAAATAAATCGATTGTTGGTTGATTATTCAGGAGCAGAAAAATTTGATGTTAGTTTAGATATTAATTTATATCATCTTCCTTGTTCTTTAATTTCATTCGATACAAGAGACATAATAGGAAATGATGTTGATCTTACTAATTCAAATGAAATTAAAAAATTTATTATTGATAATTCAGGAAACATTCAAAAATTAAATAATCAAAATAAATATTTAAATTATACTGAAAGTTCTAATGACATTGAAAATAACAATTTTTTTCTTTTTACTAAAGAATTAATAAATAAAAAATTAGGCTGTAAATTAATTGTTAATTTTGATACTGTGAAAGTTCCTGGTTTTTTTAGAATAAGTATTCAAAATTATCCAAAAACTAAAGAAAAAATATTAAATGAAATTAAAAATTATAAATTTGATTATACACATACTTTAAATCATTTATTTTTTGGAAAAGATAAAGATGCTTCTATTGTAAAAGAAAAATTTAAAATAGGTAATATTAATCCTTTGGCTGGATTAGAAAATTTTGATGATGAAAAAAAAAATTTATTTAGATATTTTTTAAATATAATTCCAACTAAATATTTTAATGAAAATGGAGAACATTTTAAAATATATCAATATACAGCGAATATTAATAGACAAGAAGTTGATAGTTATTTAAGTGGAATTATTTTTACTTTTGATATTAGTCCTTTTTTAATTAAATATAGTTTAATTAAAGGAAATTTTTTTAATAATTTAATTAATATGTGTGCGATTATTGGTGGAATGTTTACATTAGTAGGAATAATAAATGGATTATTTATTAATATTTATAGAAAAAAATAATATAAATATTTTATATATATATTTTTTTAATTATTAATAAAACATTTTATATAAATATAATATATAAAATATATATATACAATATACTTTTTATATATATAAATCATAATTTAATTTTTATTAAAAAATATTTTAAACTTCATTTAAAAAATATTCAAAAATAAAATAAAATTAAAATAAAAAAAAAAATTATTTTTTTTATTTTGATTTTCAATCTTTTATTTTCAAAAAAATAAATATTTAAATCATAACTTATAATTTTTTTAATCTTAAAAATGAGTGACAATGAAAATCCTGAGATTAAAGCTCAAGGAAATTTAGATTCAGGTCAACAACCTGAACAAAACATTCCACAAAACAATCAAGAACAAGCTCAAAATGAAAATAATCCAAATCATTCAGAAAAAACAACAGAAAAAATAAACGATCCAAAATTAAATGTTCATATTCCTATAACAAAACATCATACAATAAAAAACGTAAACAACGAAGAAAAAGATAAATTAAAAGAAGAAGAAACAGAAAATAATAATTTACATGGACCAACAAATGAAATATTCATTAACGATCAAAAAATCGACCAATCAGAATCTTTAAACCAAAAAAAATTCTACTTCAATCGACAACCAAAAATTTCAAACGTTCCAAGAGGAAAATTAATAGCAAGCACAAATAAATTTCTTCCAGAAAACGAAAAAAATGAAGATAACATTAATATAAACAACATTCAAGAAGAAGAAAAAGTAAACACAAACTCAACAGCATTAGCCCCAGTTAATTATATAAGAAGCGAGAACTTCGAAAAATTAGACTATACAGAACTTGACCCAACAAAAAATGAAATTTATACTGAAATGCAAGGAAAATATTCAAGTTTACGACCTGGAATCGCATATATAAATCCCAAAGCAAATGAACCCCATGAATTAATCGCAGGAAGACCACCAAGAAAAGTTATGATAGACCGTATGAAAAAAGTATATGCTACAATAAACATAGAAACATTATTAGATCAAGCAGGAATTAATTTCAGTACAATAAATCCTTTAGATAGTTGGTTACCTTTGGAGTTTTTTGAAGATAAAGATTTAGATATCTTCACTGCTGATGAATGGATGAAAAAAGCTGAAGACCCTGAAAAAGGTCATCTATATATTCAGGGAGTTGGATTGCATAGAGATAAAGATGGAAAAGGAACATGGAAAAGAGTTTTAATTAATCATTATAATAAAACTACTGAAAAATATGAAGGTGTTTGGGATGAAGAAGTTGAAGAAAAAGAACCATGTGCTTTAAGTAAAATTTATTTGTTATTTGATGCGGAAAATCCGTTTTTATTTTGTAAAAAAGTTAAATTAGCTACTGAAGAAAGAGAAACAGCAGAAAGTATAATTAGATATAATTTATATGTTGATAGAATGTTAAATGAAAATTTACCTGATATTAATGAAGATGTAAGAAAAAGATTACAAAATAATATTAAAAAATTATCCTATTTAAAAATGGATCAAAAAAATGTTGATGATTTATTAAGAGATTTAAACAATAATTATTTAAGAACAACAAATAAAATAATTTTCGATAAATTTTATTATTCAAATCTTTCAAATTTATTAATTATCGATAATTTAAAATTGCCCCCTGAAATTATAAATAATCCAGACATTCATAAAGTCGAAGTAAGAGAAAAAGGATTAGAACCAATTCCACCTTATAATTACATTAATTCATACCGATCATTTACATTTAGAACATTATTTTGCAAAAAAGAAATTATAGACTGTCTTCAAAAAATAAAAGAAGAATGTAACAAAATAAAACAATCAAACACAATATTTAATTTCGATATAAAAAAACCTTTAAGATTGCAAGAATTCAAATCAAAACAAAAAACAAGCATTAATTTAGTAGGTAAAAAATTAGATGAATGGGTCAAAGTTATAAAAGATACATTAGAAAAATCTTTAACCGGAGTTGGAAAAGGTTCATTTAATTTAAATGTAGCAAGTAAAGAAATATATGAATATCTAAAATTAAAAAAATATATGACAGTAGTTAAATGCTTAATGCAAGATACATTAAATCAATTAGTAACTAAATCAATGAGCAATTACGTAAAATTCTTCCAACATTTTATACCAGAAAAAGTAATAGTAAAAGATGTAAATGACGTACAAAATATTTACAAAGATGAAATTGTCGAAGAAGTTCTTAACAACACAAACGATTTAATTAATATAGAAGATATAGATAGCACCCCCTTAAAAGCAAATCCCGACGCAGAAGGAGACGATGAAGATTTTATTTTTGATGAAAATAAATACATGGCATTATTTCAAGTTAATGTAACTAAAAAAGATGATAAAACATTAGAATACACAACAAAAGAAAACGATTTAATTAAAAATTTAATGTTAATATTTGACGATGGTTTAGAACGTATGCAAAAAATCAGCCAAGTTGAACCTTTGTTATTACCTAATTTAATTAAAGCCGGAAAAAATGGAATCCCCCTAAAAACTATCACTAGACCAAAAGGAGGAAAACCTGCACCGAAAACTAAAGATGAAATCAAAGAAGGTTTCGAATTAAATGAAGATTCAATTTGGATTTGTGAACGTTATGAAGAATTAATTGAGTCCCTCAAAAAAGCTTGTGAACCTTTAGGACCCTATTTAGAAACTTTTAATAAATATAAAGAGTTTATTGAATTAGACCCTTTCAGAAGATTGAAAGAAATTAAAGACGACGAAAGTAAAGATCCCGAAGAACGTGAATGGACTAATCAAAAAATTAAAGAAGATATTATAGAAAATAAAAAAAAAGAAGCAAGAATTTTAAATGAAATTCCAAAGGTCATTCATGTAAGTTTCTTTATGGTTAATTGTAGAGAATATCGAAATGAATTATCAAGTAAATTTAATAAATTAGCCGAAATGGAAATTGAATATTTAAGAGAAAAAGCAAAAGATCTAAATGGTAACATTCAAACAGGTTATGCTCAAATGGCAAATGAAATAAATAGAGAAGTTGTAACAATAAATGATTTAAAAGAAGTTCAAGCATATATAGCAACAATTCCAATGGAATTAAACAAACTAAAAGAAAGAACAGTTATAGTAGATGAAATTTATAGTATATTAGATAGTTTTAATGTAAAATTAGATTATATTCAATTTGAACAAAGAATGAATTTAATGAGAGGTCCAACTGACATTGAAATGATAAAAGAAGAAAAATTAATTCAATTAGATAAGAAGAAAGAACAATTAGCTCAAGAACAAATAGAAAAAGTCAACGAATTAATGGAAAATATTAACAATTTAGAAGCTAATATTAATGAATTAGCAAAATATAATGATGAAAAAAATGCAGATAAAGCAAAACAACTTGCAACATATATTAAAGAAAAAATCGAAGAATATAAAAAAGAAGGTATTATGTATAATGAAAGAGAAGTTTTATTTAATAAACCCAGAACAGATTGGTCAAAAATTCAAGAATTAGATTCTATGTTCTTACCATTTTATAATTTATGGATAGGAATGGATATATGGAACACAGAATCAAAACATTGGTTAGAAAACGATTTTTCAACTTTAGATGGAAATGAAATAGATAATACATTACAAGAACTAACAAAAAATTTCAATGTTGCTTTGAGTAGATTCAAATCAGATGGTGTAGATGATACAATATTTAACATAGCATTTAAATATAAAAAACAAATAGATGAATTCAAACCAAAAGGTGAATTAGCAGTGGCATTAACAAGAGGATTAAAAGATCGTCATTGGGAAGAAATAAAAGAAAAAACAGGAATTGATTGTACTCCCAGAGAAGGATTTACATTCAATCACATTTTAGAAGCAGGTATGATAAAACATTTAGAGATATGTTCTGATGTAGGAGAAAAAGCATATCGAGAAGCAAAGATAGAAGAGCAATTAAAAGCAATAGATCACAAATGGAAAGATATATTCTTTGTATTAACTGAACATAAATTAACAAAAATTCCTACAATTTCTAATTGGAATGATATAAATAAAGAATTAGATACTGATATTATGGATGTTCAAGTTTTAGAACTTTCTCCTTTCAAAGGACCTTTCGCTGAACAAATAAGCAAATGGAATAAAGATTTATTATTAATTTCTAGTGTTTTAGAAGAATGGAATAAATGTCAGAAAAGTTGGATTTATTTACAACCCGTTTTTGACTCAGGAGATATAGCAAAAGATATACCATATGAACATAAAAAATTCAAAATGACTGATAGAATGTGGCAAGATTTAATGAATAGTTTAAATACCAATCGTAATGTTAAACAATGTTGTAGCGTTGAAGGTTTATATGAAAAATTAAAAGAAGCAAATATGAATTTAGAAAACGTAGAAAAAGGATTAAATGAATATATGGAAAAAAAAAGAGCAATTTTCCCAAGATTTTATTTCATTTCTAATGCTCAATTTTTAGAAATTTTATCCCAAACAAAAGATATAAAAAAAGTAAAAGACAATGTTAATAAAATTTTCGAACCTATCGATTCAATCACATTAAAAGATGATATGTATATAACCGCATTATGGAGTAGATTTGGAGAGACATTAGATTTTGTACAGCAAATAACAATTCATGGTCAAAACGTAGAACAATGGATGAAAAAATTAGAAGCACAAATGTTCGTTACAGTTAGAGCATATATGGAACGTTCAGTTGAAGATTATTTAAACAATCCCAGAAAAGAATGGGTCAAACATCATCCAGGTCAATTAATTATGGCAGTTAATCAAGTAATGTGGACAAGAGAAGTTGAAAAGAACATTCTTGCAGGAACATTAGAAGATTATATTAAAGAATATGAAAGTAGAATTTTAGATTTAGTAGATTTAGTTAGAGAAAAACAAACTAGAGTTATGAGTATTAATCTAGCCAATTTAATTACATGCGATGTACATAACACAAACGTTATGAAAAACTTAGTTGCAAAAGGGGTGAAACGTACAAATGAATTCGATTGGATAATGAATATGAGATATTATTGGGACCAAAGTTTAAAACCTGATGAAAATAATTGTGTAGTTAAATCAGTTCAAACAGATTTTCCATATGGTTATGAATATGTAGGAAACGCAGAAATATTAGTTATAACACCTTTAACAGATAAATGTAACTTAACATTAATGGGTGCCCTAAGACTTAATTTAGGAGGAGCCCCTGCAGGTCCAGCCGGAACAGGTAAAACAGAGACAACAAAAGATTTAGCAAGAACATTAGGAAAATTATGTATAGTCTACAATTGTTCTGATGACACTGATTATGTAATGATAGGTAAATTCTTTAAAGGTTTAGCATGTTGCGGAGCATGGATATGTTTTGATGAATTTAATAGAATTAATATAGAAGTTTTATCTGTCATTGCCCAACAATTATTAACATTATTTGGAGCTAAAGATAAAAATCAAACTGAAATTGTATTCGAAGGAAGTACTATTCATATTCTTCCGACATTTTGTGTATTTATTACAATGAATCCCGGTTATGCAGGTCGTACTGAATTGCCAGATAATTTAAAAGCTTTATTTAGATCAATTAGTATGATGGTTCCTGATTATAAATTGATAGCCGAAATTAATTTATATTCTTCAGGTTATGTTCAAGCTAATGAATTAGCAACTAAAGTTGTATCAACAATGAAATTATCTTCAGAACAATTATCAACTCAAGGTCATTATGATTTCGGAATGAGAGCAGTTAAAAGTGTATTAAACGCCGCAAGAAGATTAAAAAGAACAGAAAGGGATACCCCCGAAGATCAATTATTATTACGTGCATTAGAAGATGTTAATGTACCTAAATTCGTAAAAGAAGATATCGCTTTGTTTGAAAATATTATAAGTGATTTATTCCCAAGAACAACAAGACCAAAAATCGATTATGATGAACTTTTAAAACAAGTAGATAATGTATGTTTAGATTCCAAATTTAATTTAATAAGTTCTCAAGCATTTAAAGATAAAATAATTCAATTATATGATACATTACAAGTTCGTCATGGATTAATGATAGTCGGTCCTGCAGGAGGAGGAAAAACCTCAAATTACAACGTATTAAAAACAGCAATATCAAATTTAGCAGATGATAAGACATATTTCAAAACAACAACAAGTATAATAAACCCAAAAGCTATAACACATGGACAATTATACAGTGAACAAAATTTAGACACAGGAGAATGGAGTTTTGGTATAGTCCCAGTTATAATAAATGAATGTAAAAGAGATACCGCAGGTAAAACAAAATATTGGATAATATTTGATGGTCCAGTCGATGCAATGTGGATAGAAGATATGAATAGTGTTTTAGATGATAGTAAAAAATTATGTTTAGCTAGTAGTGATATAATATTATTAAATGATATGATAACTATTATGTTTGAAGTAGAAGATTTAGTCGTTGCTAGTCCTGCTACTGTTAGTCGTTGTGGTATGGTATATATGGAACCCAGTTCTTTAGGTATTAAACCTTTGTATATATGTTGGATTAAAAAATTAAAAGAAATGCTTGATGTTTTGCATGAAAATAATCTAATTAATGCCCAACAAAATAAACAACCAAAAGATGAAAAGAAAAAGAAAAAAAAAGATGAAAGAAAAGACAATCCACGAGAAGGAATAGCAAATAAATTAACTAAATTATTCGATGCTTATTTAGAAGATAGTGTTTATTTCGTTCGTAGAAAAATAAAAGAAACCTGCCCAACAGTTGATAATAATTTAGCAAGTAGCGTTATGAGAATAATAGATACATTCTTTGATAAATTCCGAACCCAAGAAGCTCAATTCAAAAACATGGAAGATGAAGTATATGCTATAGATGACATGCTCGAAGGAATATTCTACTTTTCATTAGTTTGGGGATTAGGAGTAACAACAAACGAAGATGGAAGAGAAAAATTCAATAAATTTTTAAGAGATTTAATAGATAAAAACGTAATTGAAAAAAAATTCGCAATTCCATCCGAAGGAACAGTATATGATTACTTATTCGATGTGGAAAAATCAGAATGGGTAAAATGGATAGATATAATAACAAACGAACAATTACCACATAACATAGGATATACAGAAATCATAGTACCTACCCCAGATAGTGTAAGAAACACATTCGTAATTAAACAATTAATTCTCAGCAACAAACATGTAATCACAACAGGTCCAACCGGAACAGGAAAAACAATTAATATAAATGAAGTATTAGGAAAAGGTTTAGGTGAAAAATATATGAGTATTATTATCAATTTCAGTGCTCAAACAAGCGCTAAACAAACTCAAGACACAATTCAAGGTAAACTACAAAGACGTGGAAGAGGTAGATATGCCCCCGAAAAACCAGGAGCTATTTTTATTGATGACTTAAATATGCCTATTAGACAAGACTCAGGAGCTCAACCACCAATTGAATTACTTCGTCAATGGTTAGATCATTGTGGTTGGTATCATTTAGCTACTAAACAATTTATAACAGTTGAAAATATCATTTTATTAGGTGCTATGGGATTACCTGGAGGAGGAAGAAATTATTTAAGTCAACGTTTCCAAAGACATTTTAATTTAATTGCTTATAATGAATTAGATGATACTTCTATTAAAATGATATTCAGTACGATATTAAATCATTTCTTAGTAAAATTCCCAGAAGAAATTAAAAATCAAATTCAACCTACAATTGATGTTACTTTGAGAGATTATAAAGAAGTTAAAAACTTTATGTTACCTACCCCCGCAAAGATGCACTATATTTTTAACTTAAGAGATATATCTAAAGTTTTACAAGGTGTTAGTTCATTAACATTAGAAATCACAAAAGAAAAAATAGATGTAGCTAGAATTTGGGTTCATGAAATGACAAGAGTTTTCGGAGATAGATTAATAAATGATGAAGATCGAGGATGGCTAAAAAATTTACTAGAAAAAGAGGCATTAGAAGTCTATGACGCAGATAAAGATAAATTATATGAATATGGAAAGACAATAATTTACTGCGATTTTATGGGAGCAGATGCATTTAGTAAAAGAAACTATAATTTAGTAACAAATATACCCGATTTCATAAAACGTATAAATCAAAGATTAGATGAATACAACGAAGAATCAAAGAAAAAAAAATTAAAATTAGTCATGTTCTTAGACGCATGTGGTCACGTATCTAGAATATGTCGTATACTACGTCAACCTCAAGGAAACGCATTATTATTGGGAGTCGGAGGTTCAGGTCGTCAAAGTTTAGCTCGATTAGCAACATATATAAATACATATGACTGTTATCAAATAGATGTTGTTAAAGGATATAGTATGAAAGATTTTGCAAAGAACGTAAAAGAATGTTTAAAATCAGCAGGTATTCAAGAAAGAAGTCAAACATTTTTAATGGTCGATACACAATTAATTCATGGTCTCATGCTTGAATATATAAATGGTATATTAAACACAGGAGATGTACCTAACTTATATGCCCAACAAGCAGATAAAGATGATATAGTAAATGCAGTTAGAGCTGAAGTTATGACAAAATATGGTAATTTAATGGAAAGTAATGTTATGAAAGTTTATTTAAATCGAGTTCAAAAACATATTCACGTTGTTTTAGCAATGAGTCCATTAGGAAATTCATTTATCAATCGATTAAGAATGTTCCCTGCTTTAGTCAACTGCTGCACATTAGATTGGTTCAGTGAATGGCCAGAAGATGCTTTAGAAAGTGTTGCTATGGATAACTTCAAAAATTCTAATATGGGATTACCTGAAGATACTATTCCTTTATTAGTAAATGCATTTAAGTATATTCATAAACGAGTTGAAATAGAAAGCAAAGTTTTTTCTGAACAAATGAGAAGACATGTTTATTTAACTCCAACTTCTTATTTAGAATTATTATCTTTATATCAAAAAATATTAAAAGAAAAAACTAATGAATTTGTAAATAATATAAATCGTTTTGAAAATGGTTTAACAGTTTTACAAAGTGCGAATGTTGAAGTTGGAAAAATGAGAAAACAAATTGAAGAACAACAACCTCAATTAGAAAAAGCAACAAGAGAAACTGAAGAATTAGTCAAAGTTTTGACAGTAGAAAAAGAAAAAGCTGAAACAGAAAAAGCAACAGCTGCAATAAAAGAAGAAGAAGCAACAAAATTCGATGAAGAATGTACAAAAATGTTAGAAAAAAGTGAAGCTGAATTAAAAAAAGTCATGCCATTAATAGAAAAAGCCAAAAATTCTATAACAAAAATCACACCAAAAGATTTGCAAGAACAAGCAAGTTATAAAAAATTAACAGAAGGATGTGAAAATTTATTCACCGCATTATTAATATTTTTAACAGGAAATGAATGGAAAAAAAAAGAATATGAAATAAAAGATACAACAGGACCAAATGGAGAAAAAGTATATGATATTAAAAAAGCATTGAGTTTCATAGATTTCAACAAATCAGATGACCTATTAAATAGATTAAAAACATTCTGTCAAGAACCAAAACTAGATGAATTAAAAATACCACCTATGTTAGGACATATAAGAGACTTTGTAGAATTATTCAAAGTGAGAAATGTTACTAGAGATAAAATCGAAAAAGCAGCTAAATCTTTAACTGGATTATATGATTATTTAATGTTACTATCCGAATATGTTGATAACTGTATTAAAACAATCGACCCTATTAGAGAAACTTTAGATAAAGCAACAAAAGATAAAGACAAAGCAAATAGAGAAAAAGAAGAAGCCATTGCCAAATCAAATGCAGCTCAAGCAACAGTCGAAAGATTAGATGCAGAATATAAAAAAACTATGGAAGAACAACAAAAATTATCAAAACAAGTAAAAACCGCAAAAGAAAAATTAAAACGTGCCGAACAATTAATTAGCTTATTATCAGGAGAACAAAAACGTTGGACTCAAAATGTAGAAGATCTTAAAAAACAAGTAACTAATTTAGCAGGAGATAGTTTAATGGCCGCAGCAAGTATATGTTATAACGGACCATTTATATATAGTTATAGAGTGGCATTAGAAAATGATTGGAGAAATAAAATAGAAGAATTAGGTATAGTTCATACTGAAGAAATAACAATGAAAACTTTATTAGAAAATCCTATTGAAGTTAATGAATGGAAATTAAATGGTTTACCTAATGATAACTTATCTATAGAAAATGGTATTATTATTAAAAACACAAGACGTTGGCCATTAATGATCGACCCTCAAAATCAAGGAAGTAATTATATTAAGAAATTTGGTAAGCGTCAAGAATGTTTAAATGTTATTAAAGCAAGTGACCCTAATTTCTTGAATTTAATAAAAAATTCAATTCGTGCGGAAAAATGGGTTTTATTAGAAAATGTCTCAGAAAATTTAGATCCAACTTTAGAACCTATTTTAAATCAACAAACAATAAAAAAAGGAAGTTCAGTAGAAATTAAAATAGGAGAAGATTTAATTCCATGGTCGGTTAAATTTAAATTACATTTGAGCACTACAATTCCAAATCCACATTACAGTCCAGAAACATTTGTTAAAGTTACTATAGTTAACTTTGGTATTACTCCACAAGGTTTGCAAGAACAAATGATGACATTATTAATTAATAATGAAATGCCTGAATTAGAACAAAGAAAAAATGCAATTTTAATTGAAAACTTTGAATCTTTAGCTGAATTAACTACAACTGAAAATAAAATATTAAATGCTTTAGAAGGAGGAAGTATAAGTAAATTCTTAGAAAATGATGACCTTATAGATCAATTAAAAGAAAGTAAAACTAAATCAGAAGAAATTAGTCAAAAAATTGAAGAATCTAAAGAAACTACAATTAAAATCGATAAAGAAAGAGAAAAATATAGACCAGCAGCAGAAAGAAGTTCTATTTTATTCTTTGCCACATTAGATTTAAGTAGTATTGATCCAATGTATCAATTCAGTTTACAATGGTTTAGTAAATTATATGAATTTTCAATAAAAACAACACCAAATAGTAACAATAAAGACATTAGAATTCAAAATTTAAATAAAATCTTTACTAAAAATTTATATGAAAATGTTTGTCGAAGTTTATTCGAAAAAGATAAACTTTTATTCTCTTTTGTTATATGTTATAAAATTATAGTAGGAACAACTGGACAAGAAAACTTCATTCCAATCGAACAATGGAGATACTTCTTAGCAGGTCCAAGTGGAGACGTTCAAATCCCAGAAAATCCAACAGAATGGATAAATAAAAACGAATGGCCTACTTTTTATAGACAATTACATTATATGTCAGAAAACTTTGAAGAAACAAAAGGAATCGAAGATTATTTCATGAACAATTCAAATTTATTCAAAGATATATATGATAGTAGCACACCTCAAACAGATCCTTTACCCGATGAATGGAATGATAAACTAACTGAATTTTTAAAATTATGCTTCATTAAAATGATTCGTCCTGATAAATTAGTAAATTCTATTCAATTATGGATAGAAAAGAACATCGGAAAAGAATTCATTGAACCACCTCCGTTTGAATTGGCAAAATCATATAAGCAATCAAGTAACATCGTTCCTTTAATATTTATATTATCTCCCGGAAGTGACCCTATAAATGATATTAAAAAATTCGCTGAAGATCAAGGATATGATAAAAATAAATTCGATACTGTTTCATTAGGTCGAGGACAAGAAGGAAAAGCAATGAAAGTTTTAGAAGATATGAGAACAAGAGGAGGATGGGTCTTATTACAAAACTGCCATTTAGCTAAATCTTTTATGAGTAAATTAGAAGAAATAGTAGAAAATTTCGATACAAATTGGCCAGATAAAGATTTTAGACTTTGGCTTACTTCAATGAGTAACCCTTTCTTCCCTGTAAGTATACTACAAAATTCAGTTAAAATAACAGTTGAACCTCCAAAAGGATTGAAAAATAATATATTAAGAAACTATAAAAAAATAGAACCAAAAGATTTAGAAGATGATTGTATTAAAAGAAATGAATATAAAACATTATTATTTGGTTTATCATTCTTCCATGCAATCGTACAAGATCGTAGAAAATATGGACCAATCGGATGGAATGTAAGATATGATTTCACAAATGAAGATTGGATGGTCTCTCGTAAACAAATAAAAATATTCTTAGAAGAATACGAAAATATTCCATATCAAGTCTTAGATTATCTAATAGGAGATATAAACTATGGAGGAAGAGTCACAGATGATAAAGATCAAAGATTAATTAAAACAATATTAAGCACATATCTCACTCCTGATATATTTAAATTTAGTAAATATAAATTCAGTAAATCAGGAACATACTATTGTCCTGAACCAGGAGAACATGATATATATTTAACATATATCGAAAACCTCCCTGTTAATAGTGAACCTGAAGTTTTTGGATTACATGATAATGCAGATATTATAACAGCTCAAAACGAAGGGGCAGATCTTTTAGCTACTGTTTTAGCAGTTCAACCTAGACAATCTTCAAGTGGAGGAAAATCTCAAGAAAGTATCATTTTAGAACTTTTAGAAGATATTACTAAAAAAACACCTGAAGTCTTTGATAGAGAAGCAGTATTTAAACAATTCCCTACAGATTATAATGAATCATTAAATACTGTTTTAATACAAGAAGTTATTAGATACAATGTGTTATTAAATTTAATGAAAACTAGTATTGTTACATTAGAAAAAGGTTTGACAGGTAGAATTGTTATGGATGAAGAAACAGAAGAAATGGCTCAAAGTTTGTTTATTAATCAAGTTCCTGTAAGTTGGGGAAAAGTTTTCTTATCTTTAAAACCTTTAAGTTCATGGTTAATTGAATTAAATAGTCGTATAAAATTCTTTAAAGATTGGATAGATAGTGGAAAAACACCTAATACATTTTGGTTCAGTGGATTTAGTTTCCCTCAAGCATTTATGACTGCAGTTCTTCAAAATTATGCAAGAAGTAGTAAAACTGCAATTGATTTATTAACATTTGATTTTAAGATTTTAGATGATAAAAAACCATCTGATATATCTGAAAAACCTGAAAATGGAGTTTATGTATATGGAATGTTTTTAGAAGGTGCTAGATGGAATTATGAAAAACATATTTTAGATGATAGTTTACCAAAAGAATTATATACTGATGTTCCTATGATACATTTTATACCTACTGCCAATAGAGAATTACCTACTACAGGTGTTTATTTCTGTCCTTTGTATAAAGTACTTAGTAGAGCTGGAACTTTAAGTACTACTGGACATAGTACTAATTATATATTGTTTGTGGAATTACCTAGTGATAGACCTCAAAGTGTTTGGATTAAAGCTGGTGTGGCAATGTTCTTATCATTAAAGCAATAATAATTTTAATAAATATTAAATATTTTAAGTAATAAATATAAATAAATAAAATATATAATATTACTATTTTTATATAAGAAATTTAAAACTTTTTATTATAAAAATAAAAAATTTTGCTTAACAAATATTATATAAATCAAAAAATAAATTTTTAAAATGATTTTAATATATAAAAAATTTTATATAAATTATTAAATTTTATATTTTATTTGAAAATTATATTCTTTAATATAAAATAAAAATTTATAAAATAAAAAAGATTTTTTTCTTCATCATATTTTTTTTGTAAAAAAAAAATAAAATTGATATATATACATATATATAAATCATTATATTTTTAAGTGAAATATAATTAATTTTTATCTTTAAATTTAATATACATTTTCATATAATTATTAATTATAATTAAAATTAATTAAATTATATAATTTAAAATTATTTTAAATTTTTTTAATATAATAATAAATTAATTCTATTTAATTTTTAGGAAATCTTAATATAAATATTAATTAAAAAAATAATTTTAATAATAAGTTTAATTTCATATAATAATTAAATATTTTTTCATTAATAAATTTTTTTAACTAAAATAATATATTTTTTAAATTTAAATATTAAATTTATATAATTATTTTTTCTTTTTTACATTTTCATTATTTTTATCACTTTCTTTTTTTTCTTTTTTTTCTTTTTTTAAATCATTTTTTTCTTCATTGTTTTTATCTTGAACTATTTGACTTTTTTTTTTTTTTTCTTCATTATTTTTATTATCATTCTCTTTTAATTCATTATCATCAATTTTTTTAATACCATTTAAATCAATATTATTTTTTTCATCAAAATTTTTATTATTATATTCTTTTATTTCATTAATATTATTATTATTATCTTTTATTTCATTTTCTTTATTCTCTTCATCAATATTTTTACTCTTAGATTCTTTAATTTGATTATCTTCTATATTTTTACTATCATTTTCTTTAATTTCATTATTTTTAATATTTTCATTATCATTTTCTTCATTATTTTTATTATCATAATCATTTATTTCTTTTTTTTCAATAGATGTTTTTAAATTATTGTTTTCTAATTTAGGTTTTAAAATAGAATTTTCATTAATTTTTTTTTCATCAATATTTTCTATTTCAGTTTGATTTTTTATATCATCTTTTTTTAAATTATCAAAAGGTTTTAATTCTGAAATTTCATTTACATCTTGAATTTCAGATTTTTGAAGAGATTTATTTTCATTATTCAAATTGTTATTATAATTGTCATTATCAATAGATTCCTCATGTTTATCATTTGGAATATTATTATTATCATCTTTATTATTGTCAAATGATGAATTATTATTATTTATTTTTTTTGATATTTCCTTATTTTCATCAAGGATTTTTTTCTCATTATTATTATTATCTTGTTCAGAAATATTTTCTATTTTATTATCTTTTGGAATTATATTTTCTAATAAATCTTTATTAAGATTATTAATGCTTTCAGTATTTTTTTCTTCTTCTTTTTTCTCATCAAAAATAATATTATTGCCTAATTGTTCTGATATATTTTTTGTATTATCGTTTGGAGTATTGATTTCATTATCATTTTTATTATCTTTTAGAATATTAATTTCATTATCATTTTTATTATCTTTTAGTGTTTCAATTTCATTGTCATTTTTATTATCTTTTGGAATATTGATTTCATTATCATTTTTATTTTCTTTTAGAGTATCAATTTCATTATCATTTTTATTATCTTTTAGAATATCAATTTCATTATCATTTTTATTATCTTTTAGAGTATCAATTTTAATAATATCATTATTATCTTTTTGAATATCTGGTTTATTCTCTTCTTTTTTTTCAAAAATTTCAGTTTCATTATTTTTATTAATATTATCTAATACGCTATTTAATTTTTTAACGATTCTTTTTGCGAAACCTGTAGTTAAAGCGTTTTGTTCTTCATTTAACAAAATAAATTTATAATCACACTGAACAGGTAATTTACCAAAATCATTTAACATTCCCATACAATAAATACTAAATTGTTGACTAGTTGGAATTTTACTATCTGGGAAAATTTTCTTTGAAGTTTTAAAATCTATACATCTTAAATCACCTTCGGCATTAATTAAAATGGCATCAATAAATCCATGAATGATTGCTCTATTATCAAATACAAATTCAAAATCATATTCTTCTTTAAAAGGATACCACCCATTATAATTAAAACTTTCTATATATTCATGTAATCCTTTATCAAATTGCCCCATTTTCCAACTATATGTATGTCCTTCTGAATCTGCTTCATACCAATCTTCAAAATATTTTTTACTTAAATCTTTAATACCAGATATTTTTTCATCGGTATCACCATATTCAAGTAAAAATTTTAAATCATCATAATTAATTTCATTATAATTAACTGTTTCTTGTCTCCACATTTGAGAAGCGGTTTCATATACCTTATGACAAATTGTTCCCAGTTCTAAAGCCAATGTAGTTTCACTTGACCTTTTCCCCTGTTCATATTGTAATTTATATCTGTAAGGACAATTTTCATATACTTCTAATTTCGAATGTGAAAAAGTGGGTAAATTTTTTCTATCCTCTTCTGTTACTGGACGAACAAAATTTTTTAAATATTCTGCTTCTATTATATTATTATACATATCTAATCATATTCCCTCCAATTTTTAATACTATTCATAATAATTGGATATTTATATCTTAAACTATAAGAAGCGTTATAACTGATAAAATCAGCAGCTTCTTCTTCTGTCATATTATTTTCTTGCATTAATGATTCAATCATTAAATCATAATCATATACTGCTTGATTGTCCCAAGTAACTCCAATTAATGCTCCTTCATATGATGGATTATTAAATATAATTACATCATCATATCCTAAATCTAGTAGTAATTCTTTATTCGTTACATCACTCATACCTTTCCTAAAGCCTCATTAACATCATCCATTGTTATTAATATTTTTTCTTTCATTAGTTCAATTAAAGTATCTTTCCCCTTATCTGTTGGGGAATCTTTATATCC
>JAEEGK010007751.1_pt1 | contig 25546 bp, 17 predicted proteins | sample 8958771 | NCBI WGS metagenome assembly JAEEGK01 (sample SAMN16246547, study PRJNA631951) | gut metagenome | biome: gut microbiome; feature: rumen; material: SC-attached | host: Bos | place: Iran: Karaj | collected 2018-10
GGATCGCTCTGATGGTTGAGAATTATCTGAAGTATATGAAAGAAAAAGATTAAATTCCTTCAAAATCCCACTTTGGAACAAAGGATTCTTTAGCGGCTTCACCCGACTGGGTGAAGCCTTTTTCTATGCCGATCTTATCGGCAAAATCAAGCACGCGCTCATACTCTTCTTCGCTGACCTTTCTCGAAAGAAGGCTGTGCCCGGCGACGGAGGGCATTGGGGTGTACTGGTTCATAATGCTGATGTATATGTCGTTTCCGTAAGTATCATGCAGATAGCGAAGAATCTTCTTTGATTCGGGAACGCCGCCCGGGAGGACCATATGTCTTACGATGACACCTTTTTTCATAAGGCCGTCTTCTCCGATAACCGCCGGTCCCGTCTGTGCGAACATTTCCGCGACGGCTTTTTTTGCGACATCCGGATAATCATCCGCAAAGCTGTATTCTGCAGCGGTTTCGGAGGACATATATTTCATATCGGGCATATAGATATCGATGATGCCTGCAAGCATCTTCAGGGATTCCACCGATTCGTACCCGCTTGAATTATAAAGAACGGGGATCGTAAGTCCCAGTTTCTCGGCAGTGATCACGGCATTTACGATATGGGGGATGAAGCATACACCCGTGACCAGATTTATGTTGGAGGCCTTCTTTTCCTGAAGGATTAAAAAGCTCTGTGCAAGTTCATCCGTGCTTATGATCTTGCCGTAGCCGTTTAGCGACAGTTCGGAATTCTGACAGAAGATGCATTTCATGTTGCAGCCGGAAAAAAACACGGTACCGGAACCGTGCTCTCCGGTTATGCAGGGTTCTTCCCACATATGCAGGTAAGCCTTGGCGGCTTTCAGGTCAGAGCTCATCCTGCAAAAGCCGTTGCCGCCCCCGGTGCGGTCTGCACGGCATCTTCTGGGACAAAGTGTGCACTCTTTATAGTATTCGTTTATGTCATTTATGATTTCCATATAAAAAAAGAAGTTGCCTGCAGGAAGCAACTCACCACCCGGCTGGTCTGCGGCACATGGACGGTCTGCTTAGTGCTGCTTGGTTCCCCACCTGACACGGTTCACAGTGTCGCACTGCGCAGGACCGGATGATGAGCTGCTGTCTGCACGCAACGAAACTATATTATAGATTATTGTGGTTTTAGTCAAGAGTCATGGTCCGTCCGGAAGCCACTGTATTGCTTTCAAAGTCGCTTTCGCTTCCTTTCAGACGCAGCGGTACGCTCGCTTTTGCTCGCCGCTAAGCTCGGAAATACATCTCGCTAAGCGCCGGCGTCTTCTAGGACTTTGAAAGCAAATACAGCTGTCTTCCGGCCTATATGCATTGTATTTACTTGATATAAAAGGGAATAAATTATAATATTGTAGCAGTGTGTTGCTACAAATATATGAAGAGGTAAGAATTATGCTTGTACAGAAATATATAGATATGCTCGGTGCCAAGTCGGTCATAAGGGATCTTGCGGGAAAGGCAGCGGAAAGAGGTAAGGAGATAGGATATGAGAATGTTTTCGATTACAGTCTCGGCAATCCTTCGGTACCCGCGCCTGCAGCGTATAACGAGTCTCTTGTAAGACTGATTGGGGAGCTTGATTCAAGGTCGCTTCACGGATATTCCCCGAACCCCGGACTTCCCGAGGCAAGGGATGCGGTTGCCGCTTCGCTTGAGCGCAGGTTCGGCATACCTTATAAGAGAGAGCATATCTTTATGACAAGTGCAGCGGCTTCCGCACTTGCACATGCATTCAGACTTGTCACCGAACCCGGCGATGAGATCATTACCTTTGCTCCTTTCTTTCCCGAGTACCGTCCCTATGTTGAGATGACCGGAGCGGTTCTTAAGATTGTCAGCCCCGATACCGCCTCGTTCCAGATCAACTTCGAAGAGTTCGAGAGCATGATAAATGAGAAGACCATGGCGATTCTCATCAATACTCCCAACAATCCTTCGGGCGTTGTTTATTCGGAGGATACGGTCCGTAAGCTTTCCGATATCCTAAGGAAAGCACAGGAAAAGCTCGGACATCCCATCTATATCATTTCCGATGAGCCTTACAGGGAGATCGTATTTGACGGAAAAGCTGCACCCTGCATTTCCAGGTTCTATGACAATACCATCATGTGCTATTCATTCTCCAAGTCACTTTCGCTTCCCGGAGACAGAATAGGATACATGGCTGTTAATCCCGCCGCCGAAGGAGCCGATCTTATGGTCAATATGGCGGTCCAGATCTCCAGGGGCATCGGACACAACTGTCCCACATCCCTTATGCAGAGAGCGGTCGCCGAGAACATCGATCTTACCGCGGATCTTTCCGTATACGAGACCAATATGAATCTCATCTATGACAAGCTCATCGAACTCGGCTTTACCGTAGTGCGTCCCGGCGGAACCTTCTATATCTTCCCCAAGGCACTTGAAGAGGATTCGATCGCATTTTCACAGAAGGCGCTGAAGTATGACCTTGTCCTTGTTCCCGGTGACAGCTTCGGCGCACCCGGATATTTCAGGATGGCATATTGCATCGATACCGAAAAAGTAAAGAGATCCCTTCCCGTACTCGAGAAGTTCGTAAAGGAAGAATACGGTATCTGAAAAGGAGAACGCGATGTACAAGGCCGGACTTGTTCTTGAAGGCGGTGGAATGAAGGGCATCTTCACTGCCGGAGTCCTCGATCTTCTCATGGACAAAAACATAATGTTTTCCGATATCTACGGAGTATCCGCGGGAGCATGCCACATGACCAGTTATATCTCCGGTCAGAGAGGCAGGGCTTTCGATATCAGTATCGATTACCTCGATACCAGATGGTACTGCGGCATTCCTTCACTTCTTTTTACCGGAAATCTTTTTAATACCGATATAGCATACGGTCTTATTCCGAACGACCTCAATCCCTTCGATCATGATGCATATGAAAGATACGAAGGAAACGCGTATTCAGTGGTTACCGATGTCGAGACCGGAGAGCCCGCGTATCTCCGCATGAAGTCCTGCAGGGGCAGGAACATGGATAAGCTGCGTGCATCGGCCTCCCTTCCTCTTGTCGCACGCATGGTCGAGGTGAACGGAAGGAAATATCTGGACGGCGGACTCAGCGATGCCATCCCCCTCGAAAGATCCATAATGAGCGGCAATTCCAAAAATCTCGTTATCCTCACCAAGGAAGTCGGATATGTAAGGACTCCGATATCCGAGCGTGAGCTTGCGCTCCTCAAGATCAGATATGCTTCCTATCCCCATATCTGGAAGCTTATGAGAAACCGTGACATCAGATACAATAAGCAGCTTGCTTTTGTGGAACGTATGGAAAAGGAAGGAAAGGCATTCGTCCTGCGTCCCGATCACAAGAGCGATACAAAGCGGATCGACAAGGATCCCGAGCATCTTAAGCAGCTGTACAAAGAAGGCTATGATACAGCCCTCAAAAACTACGACCGTCTGATGGAATATCTCGGGTCGCAATCGTGACACGTGTGTCATAAATGCCCCGAGATAAATTGCGGAACATCATGTCCCGCACTCCCCAAAAAGTGCGAATTTTTCTTTAAATATCGGCATTTTGCGTTGACAAAAACCATTTGTTATATTAAACTCGGTCTTACGGGGAAAGAATCCTCTGAGGAGTTATGAATTTTTTTATGTAGGTTAGAAGGGAGAAACATTATGGCAGTCGAAAAGAAGTCTATCGCTAAGACTGAAGCAGTTAAGGCTGAAGCTCCTGCAAAGGCAGCAGCTAAGAAGCCCGCAGCTAAGAAAACCGCAGCTAAAAAGCCCGCAGCAGCTAAGAAGCCTGCAGCAGCAAAGAAGCCCGCGGCAGCCAAGAAGGATGTCAAGGCAAAGGTTGTTCTTCAGCTTGGTGAGAGAGAATATACCGAAGCAGCTCTTGTAAAGATCGCTCAGGACGTATGGAAGTACGATCTCGGCAAGGATCCTGCAGAGCTTAAGAAGGTTGAGCTCTATATCAAGCCCGAAGAGAACAAGGTTTACTATGTTATGAACGACGAGAGCGGAGACTTCAATATCTGACAGATAAATGCATATGCCCAGACCGTTCCGGTTATCCGGAGCGGTCTTTTTTTGCATTTCAGGTCATTGCACGGCGATCCCGGAAAAGTATGTTCTTAATATATATTTCATAAATGATGTGTTGACACATCGGATACATAGTGATAATTTAATTCTTGTAGATGTTAGCACTCTAATTAATTGAGTGCTAACAATTGGAGAAAGGGGTATGGGTATGGAAATGGATGAAAGAAAAGCCACTATATTGCAGGCCATCATCCGCAATTATCTTGAGACCGGAGAACCGGTCGGCAGCAGAACCATATCCAAATACACAGATCTCAACCTGAGCTCCGCTACCATCAGAAATGAAATGGCGGACCTTGAAGAGATGGGATATATCATCCAGCCCCATACGTCCGCGGGACGTATTCCTTCCGACAAGGGATACAGGTTCTACGTGGACACCATGATGGAAGCCAAGGACAGGGAGATATCCGAGATGAAGAAGGTCCTGATGGAGCGTCAGGACAAGCTCGAGGATATGCTCAAGGGCGTGGTAAAGCTCCTTGCCAGGGATACGCAGTATGCATCCCTTATCACGGCTCCCAGCATAAGTATGAACAAGCTCAAGTTCGTACAGCTTTCGAGGATCGATGACGAACATCTTCTGGCTGTTATCGTTAAGGAAGGAAATGTCATCAGGAACAAGGTCATCGAAACTATCGAACCTCTCAGCGAGGAAACGATACTCAAGTTAAACCTTATGCTCAACACACAGCTTTCCGGAATGAGCATGGATGAGATCTCACTGAGCATGATCACGGGACTCAAGGTTCAGGCAGGAAGCCATTCCGCAGTCATCGCGGATGTGATCGATGCGGTAGCCGAGGCAATATCCGCAGAGGAAGATCTCAAGGTTTACACGAGCGGCACCAACAATATTCTCAAGTATCCCGAGCTTTCGGATAATTCCGAGAAGGCCGGACACCTGATCAACACCTTTGAGGAAAAGGAAGGACTCGAGGAACTGATGAGCACCGAGCTTTCCGGGGAAGGCGGCACGGGCATCCAGGTTTACATCGGAAGCGAGAACAAGGTCGAAGGAATGGAAGACTGCAGTGTCGTCACGGCCACATATGAGCTCGGCGGCGGCATGAAGGGAACGATCGGAATAGTCGGACCCAAGAGAATGGATTATGACAAGGTTGTCGGAACGCTGAAGTCACTTAAGAGCGGACTCGACGATCTTTACAAAAAAGACAATTAGAAAGGATCGTTTAAGAAATGAGCGAAGAAACTACGGACAAGGTAGTAAATAAGGATACGGGCGAAACCGTAACGGAAGAAACTCCGGACGTCGAAGAAACCGTTAATGCGGAATCTGCCGAAGCCGCTACCGAAGAAAAAGAAGCGGATACCGCGGAAGAAACCGAAAGAAGCGGGGAAGAAGCCCCGGAAGACAATTCCAGGAAATCCCGCGCCGAGAAAAAGGCCGAGAAGAAAGCCCAGAAGACCGATAAGGAAAAGGAAGCCCTGAAAGCTAAGGTCGAAGAGCTTGAAGATAAGACCAAGAGGCAGCTTGCGGAGTTCGAGAATTTCAGGAACCGTTCCGAAAAAGAAAAAGCGCAGTCCTTTGACAGAGGCGCAGCTTCCGTTCTCGAGAAACTCCTTCCGGTCGTGGACAACTTCGAAAGAGGGTTTGCCGCGGTAGAGGAAGAGGACAAGGACGACGCATTCGTAGTAGGAATGGACAAGATATACAAGCAGCTCATGGATGAGCTCGACAAGATGGGAGTAAAGCCCATCGAAGCGGTCGGCAAGGAATTCGATCCCGCTTTCCACAACGCGGTGATGCAGACCGAAAGCGATGAGTATGAGTCGGGATACGTCGCTCAGGAACTTTTAAAAGGCTACACATATCACGATACCGTATTAAGACACAGCATGGTGTCGGTGGTTCAGTAAGTAAATGAGGCACGGCGAAAGCAAGCTTTCGCTAACTTGAATAAATGCCGCTGAAGCGGCAGAACGGAGGAATTAATACTATGAGCAAGATAATCGGAATCGACTTAGGAACAACAAACAGCTGCGTATCCGTAATGGAAGGCGGAAAGCCCACCGTTATCGCTAACGCAGAAGGTGCAAGAACTACCCCCTCGATCGTTGCATTCACCAAGAACGGTGAGAGACTTGTAGGTGAGCCTGCAAAGCGTCAGGCAGTCACCAATGCGGAAAACACCATTTCTTCCATCAAGAGAGATATGGGTACCGACAGAGGCCGCAACATCGACGGCAAGAAGTATTCACCTCAGCAGATCTCTGCAATGATCCTTCAGAAGCTTAAGGATGATGCTGAAGGTTATCTCGGTGAGAAGGTTACCGAAGCAGTCATCACCGTACCCGCATACTTCAATGACGCACAGCGTCAGGCAACCAAGGATGCAGGTAAGATCGCAGGCCTTGATGTAAAGCGTATCATCAACGAGCCCACCGCAGCAGCTCTTGCATACGGACTTGACAATGAGAAAGAGCAGAAGATCATGGTATACGACCTCGGCGGCGGTACCTTCGATGTATCCATAATCGACATCGGCGACGGCGTCATCGAAGTTCTTGCAACCAACGGTGATACCCACCTCGGCGGCGATGATTTCGATAACAAGATCATCGACTGGATGCTTGCGGAGTTCAAGAAGGCTGAAGGCGTAGATCTTTCCGGCGACAAGATGGCAATGCAGAGACTCAAGGAAGCCGCAGAGAAGGCTAAGAAAGAGCTCTCAAGTGCAATGACCACCAACATCAACCTTCCTTTCATCACCGCAACAAGCGAAGGTCCCAAGCACTTTGATATGAATCTTACAAGAGCACAGTTCGACGAGCTCACCAGAGATCTTGTTGAAAGAACCGCAGTTCCCGTACAGAACGCGATGAAGGACGCAGGACTTACCAATGCGGATCTCGGACAGGTTCTCCTCGTAGGAGGATCAACCCGTATTCCCGCAGTTCAGGATAAGGTAAGACAGCTCACCGGCAAAGAGCCTTCCAAGAGCCTTAACCCCGATGAGTGCGTAGCTATCGGTGCTTCCATCCAGGGCGGTAAGCTCGCAGGCGATGCAGGTGCGGGTGACATCCTTCTCCTCGACGTAACTCCTCTTACCCTTTCGATCGAGACCATGGGAGGAATCGCTACCCACCTCATCGAGAGAAACACCACCATCCCTACCAAGAAGAGCCAGGTATTCTCAACCGCAGCAGATAACCAGACCGCAGTTGATATCAACGTAGTACAGGGTGAGAGACAGTTCGCACGTGACAACAAGTCACTCGGACAGTTCAGACTCGACGGAATCGCTCCCGCTCCCAGAGGAGTACCTCAGATCGAGGTTACCTTCGATATCGATGCAAACGGTATCGTTAACGTTTCCGCTAAGGATCTCGGAACCGGCAAGGAGCAGCACATTACCATCACCGCAGGCTCCAACATGTCCGACTCCGATATCGAGAAGGCTATCAAAGAGGCTCAGGAATTCGAGGCTCAGGACAAGAAGAGAAAGGAAAACGTTGAGACCATCAACGAAGCAGATTCCTTCGTATTCCAGACCGAGAAGGCACTTAACGAAGTAGGTGATAAGGTTCCCGAAAGCGACAAGGCAGAAGTACAGGCTAACCTCGACAAGGTCAAGGAGCTTGTAGCCAAGGTCAAGGGCAACGAAGCAAGCGCAAGCGATTCAGATATCGATGAGCTCAAGGCTGCCAAGGAGAAACTCATGAGCTCCGCTCAGAGCGTATTCACCAAGATGTATGAGGCAGCAGGCGCAGCAGCAGGTGCCGGCGCAGGACAGGCAGGTCCCGATATGGGCGGTTTCTCAGGCGGCGCAGCAGACCAGGGCGCACAGAGCCAGGGACCGGATGATGATGTAATAGACGGTAATTTCCGTGAGGTTTAATTAAATGGCAGAGTCCAAGCGTGACTACTACGAGGTACTCGGAGTAGACAAAAGTGCCGATGAGGCAACGCTAAAAAAAGCATACAGGGTACTTGCCAAGAAGTACCATCCGGATGCAAATCCCGGCGATAAGGAAGCGGAGGCCAAGTTCAAAGAGGCCTCCGAAGCCTATGCCGTTCTCAGCGATCCCGAAAAGAGGGCGAAGTACGACAAGTTCGGCCATGCGGCATTTGACGGTGCCGGTGGCAGCGGCTTTGATTATTCGAACATGGATTTCAGTGATATCTTCGGCGATTTCGGAGATATCTTCGGAAGCATATTCGGTGGCGGCGGCTTCGGCGGTTTCGGCGGAAGAAGAAACAGCAACGGCCCCATGAAGGGTGCCAACATCCGTACAAGCGTAAGGCTTACATTCATGGAAGCCGTATTCGGATGCAAAAAAGAGATCGAGCTCAACGTCAAGGAAGAATGCAAATCCTGTAAGGGAAGCGGCGCAAAGGCCGGCACATCTCCCGAGACCTGTTCCACCTGCGGAGGCAGGGGCCAGGTTCAGAGGACCAGGAATTCCGCATTCGGAATGATGAGAAGTGTGGAGGTATGTCCCGACTGCCGCGGAACCGGTAAGGTGATCAGGGAGAAGTGTCCCGATTGCCGCGGAACCGGATACATTCCCATGAAAAAGAGATATTCGGTCGACTTCCCCGCAGGTATTGACAACGGTCAGGCAGTCAGCCTTGCCGAGCTCGGAGATCCCGGAACAAACGGCGGTCCCAGAGGTGATGTCAGGGTTGAAGCGATCGTTGACAGACATCCCGTTTTCCAGAGGGACGGCTTCGATATCTATTCCATCGTGCCTATCTCCTACGCGGTTGCGGCGCTCGGCGGATCCGTTCTCGTGGATACCGTTGACGGCAAGGTCATATACGACGTAAAAGCCGGAACGCAGACCGACATGAGAGTAAGACTCAAGGGAAAGGGCGTGCCTTCCTGGAGAAACAAGAACATGAGAGGCGACCACTACATTACCCTTGTTGTGGAAACTCCCGAGAAACTCTCAAGCGAGGCAAAGGAGCTCTTAAAGCAGTTCGATGCCCTTACCGGAGACTCACTTCACGCTGTGGAGAAGGCTTCCGGGGAACAGCCCAAGGAGAAGCCTGGCAAGAAAAAGAAACTTTTTTAAAACTTTTTTATAAATTTAGTAAAAAGTGCACCACATTGGTGCACTTTTTTTGGTATTATAATTATTAAATTGATTATTGTAATGTTAAAAGAAATACGCTATATTATTATCACTTAATCCATTAAGTAACTAATGGAAAAGTTATGAGGGGGGAGAACCTATGGTATCAATGAAAGATATTGCAAGAGAGTGCGGGGTGTCCGTGGCTGCCGTCAGTAAGGCACTGAGCGGCCAGCCGGATATCAGCAAAGCCACTCGCGAGCGTATCAAAAAAGCGGCGGAGGATATGGGATATCAGCCCAATTCTGCCGCCAAGGTTCTCCGTACACACAAGTCCAACAATATCGGCATATTATTCGTCGATGAAGCTCACAACGGTCTTACCAATGAATTCTTCGCCCTTCTTCTTGACAGATTCAAGCATATCGCAGATTCCAAGGGATATGACATAACATTCATAAACAGGGGTCTTTCATCGAACGTCGGAAACATGAATTATCTTGCACACGCAAGGTACCGCGCCTTTGACGGAGTGCTCATCGCATGTATGGACTTCCATGATGCGGAGGTCATCGAACTTGCACAGAGCAATATCCCGATAGTTTCGATCGACTATTGTTTCGATAACCGCATGGCGGTCGTATCGGATAATGTAAACGGTATGAGAGAGCTTGTCATCCATTGTGCGAAGATGGGCCACAAGAAGATCGCCTACATCCACGACGGCAATGACAGTGAGGTTACCAAGGCCCGTGTCGCATCCTTCAAGGAAACCATGGAGGGACTCGGACTTTCCGTTCCGGAAGAATATCTTCCCGTTGCGGAGTACCGCAAGACCGAACGTGCAAGGATTGCAACGGAAAAGCTGATCAAGCTTCCCGACAGACCCACCTGCATCTTTTATCCCGATGATTTTTCCGCACTCGGCGGCATCGCGGCTATCAAGGAAGCGGGACTCGAGATTCCCAGGGATATCTCGATCGTAGGATACGACGGCATCAGGGTCGGAAGACATCTGACTCCCTCGCTCACGACGCTCAGACAGCCCACGGAGCTCATCGGTGAAACCGCGGCACAGAAGCTGATCTCCCTTATCGAGCATCCGCTCGAAACACAGATCGAAAAGGTTGTGATAAAAGGAAGACTTTACGACGGCGGATCCGTACTCGACTTAAGATACGAATGACCGGTTCATCCGGATAACAGCCACATAACAACTTACTGACAAAGGAGAAGTCAACATGAAATTCGGCCATTTTGATGACGAACACAGAGAGTATGTCATTGAGACCCCGAAGACTCCCCTTCCCTGGATCAACTACCTCGGAAGCAAGGAATTCTTTTCGCTGATCTCAAACACCTGCGGAGGCTATACCTTCTACAAGGACGCTAAGCTTCTCAGACTTACAAGATATCGCTACAACGATGTTCCCATGGACATCAACGGAAAATATTTCTACATCAAGGACGGAGATACCGTATGGAATCCCGGCTGGAAGCCGACCCAGACCGATCTTGACGAGTATGAGTGCCGCCACGGTATCGGATACAGCAAGTTCAAGGGTGTTAAGAACGGTGTCAGGGCCGATGTTCTTACCTTCGTTCCCGTAAATGATAACTGCGAAGTATCCAGGCTTGTCGTTACCAATGATTCTTCCGCCGAAAAGAGCATCAGCATTTTCTCTTATGTTGAGTGGTGTCTCTGGAATGCGGATGACGACAGCAGAAACTTCCAGAGAAATTTCTCCACCGGTGAAGTTGAGGTAAAGGGTTCCGCCATCTATCACAAGACCGAGTACAGAGAGCGCAGGAATCACTATGCCGTATATTCCGTAAATGCTCCCATCACCGCATTCGATACCGCAAGGGATTCATTCCTCGGACTTTACCACTATGCAGGTGATCCCGAAGCTGTCCTTAACGGAAAGCTCACAAATTCAATGGCATCCGGATGGAGCCCCATCGCAGCTCACCAGCTTGATGTGACCCTTAAGCCCGGAGAGAGCAAGTCCTATGTATTCGTTCTCGGTTATATCGAGAATCCCGTAGAGGATAAGTGGGAGTCCCACAATGTCATCAACAAGAAGCCCGCAGAGGCTCTCCTTGCCAAGTACGACACCGACGCTAAGGTTGATGCCGCTTTCGCAGAGCTGAACGATCAGTGGGATAAGCTTCTTAACATCTATACCGTTGATTCGTCCAACGACAAGGTCAACCGTATGGTCAATATCTGGAACCAGTACCAGTGCATGGTAACTTTCAATATGTCCAGATCGGCTTCATATTATGAGTCCGGTATCGGAAGAGGAATGGGCTTCAGGGATTCCTGCCAGGATCTTCTCGGATTCGTACATCTCATTCCCGACAGGGCACGTGAGAGGATCATCGACATCGCTTCCACCCAGTTCCAGGACGGAAGAGCTTATCACCAGTACCAGCCTCTTACCAAGAAGGGCAACTCGGACATCGGTTCCGGATTCGGAGACGATCCTTTATGGCTCATCGCAGGAACGAGCGCATACATCAGGGAGACCGGTGATACGACCATCCTTGACGAAATGGTTCCTTTTGACAATGATGAATCCGTTGCAGAGACTCTTATGGAGCATCTCCGCAGATCATTCGGATATGTCGATACACACAGAGGACCTCACAGACTTCCTCTTATCGGAAGAGCGGACTGGAATGACTGCCTGAACCTCAACTGCCATTCAACCCAGCCCGGTGAATCCTTCCAGACCTTCGGACCCAGTGAAGGCCCCGTTGCGGAGTCCGTATTCATCGGCGGTATGTTCGTAAAGTACGGTAACGAATATGCGGACATCTGCGATCTCAAGGGTCTTACCGATGAAGCAGCCAAGGTTCGTGCATCGGTTGCCGAGATGAACGAGATCCTTCTCGATTCGAGCGCCGGATGGGACGGCGAATGGTTCGTAAGAGCATATGATTCTTACGGCGGCAAGGTCGGAAGCAAGGACTGCGAGGAAGGCCAGATCTACATCGAGCCCCAGGGCTTCTGCGTACTTGCCGGTGTAGGCAAGGAGACCGGACAGGCACAGAAGGCACTTGATTCCGTAAAGGCTAAGCTCGATACCAAGTACGGTGTAATGATCCTTCAGCCCGCATATACCGTTTATCACGAAGAACTCGGCGAAGTTTCCTCATATCCCCCCGGGTATAAGGAGAACGCAGGTATCTTCTGCCACAACAATCCCTGGGTTTCCATCGCTGAGACCGTTATCGGAAGAGGCGACAGGGCATTTGAAGTTTATAAGAAGACCTGCCCCGCATACACCGAGGAGATCAGCGAGATCCACAGAACAGAGCCTTATATCTACTGCCAGATGGTAGCAGGCGCAGATGCGAAGTTCCACGGCGAAGGCAAGAACAGCTGGCTCACCGGAACCGCAGCATGGACCTTCGTTAACATCTCCCAGTACATCCTCGGAGTATATCCCACTCTCAAGGGACTTTCCGTCGATCCCTGCGTACCCGCAGACTTCGGCGACTTCAGCGTAAAGAGAGTCTACAGGGGAGTTGAGTACGATATCACCGTTAAGCAGAACGGCGTTCAGAAGGGCGTTAAGCAGCTCATCGTTGACGGAGCTCAGGTAGAAGGAACCGTAATTCCTTATGACGCATCCAAGAAGACCGTTAAGGTTGAAGTCGTAATGGGATGATCCTGAAGTAAATAACTGTACTGACCCGCAGGGCGGACATGTCCTGCGGGTTTTTGCTATAGATTTTTCTGATAATGGTATGGTATCATTTGGTCTTGTAACAGCTACATGCAAAATGCCCGGGAGGTAAGCCTATGACGCTTCAGCAGATGAAATATGTAATAGAGATAGCGGAGCGCGGTTCCATGAATGAAGCCGCCAAGAATCTCTTTATGTCGCAGCCCAGTTTATCCCAGGCGATCAAGGATCTCGAGGATGAGATCGGCATTACCGTATTTCGCAGGAGCAACCGCGGCATAGAGCTTACGACGGAAGGAAGTGAATTCCTCGGTTATGTCAGGCAGATACTCGATCAGTATTCGCTGATGGAGGACCGTTACCGGGGCAGGGGCGTTTCGGAAAAGAAGTTCTACGTTTCCGCACAGCATTACACCTTCGCGGTCGAAGCCTTCTCCAATGCGGTACTCAAGGCAGGCATCGACGAATTCGATTTTGCGATCTATGAAACGAGAACCCACGAGATCATTTCCAATGTCAAGAATCAGAGAAGTGAGCTCGGAATACTTTACCTGAATGATTTCAACAGACAGATCCTCGAGAATGATTTCAAGGAGAACAATCTTGTTTTCACCGAGCTGTTCTCGTGTGACACTTATGTATATCTCGGCGCATCCCATCCGCTCGCGAAAAAGAAGAAGATATCATTCAAGGAGCTTGACGATTATCCCTGTCTTTCCTTTGACCAGGGTGAAAAGAATTCCTTCTATTATGCGGAGGAAGTGCTCAGCACATATCCCTACAAGAAGATCATCCACGTCAATGACCGCGCCACTGCTCTCAACATGATGACACTTCTCAATGCCTATACCCTTTGCAGCGGTGTTATCTGCAAGAAACTCAACGGAACGGGTTATGCGGCGGTTCCTCTCGAAAGCGACGAGAAGATGACGATCGGATATATCAAGAGAAGCGATGCAAAGCTCAGCGATATCGCAAAGAGCTTCATCAAGGAAATGAAAAAGTACGGAAAGTGATAAGGATGGCAGAGGTTATTCTGAAAAAGGGAGGAGGCCGCTACTTAAAGAGCGGCGGACTCTGGATATATGATAACGAGATCGACCGCACGGAAGGGGCATTTGAGCCCGGAGATATTGTGGACGTTCACGATTTCGACGGATACAGACTGGGCAAAGGATATATCAATCCCAACAGCACCATTCGTATCAGAATGCTTGAAAGATATCATGACGATCCCATTGACGAAGCATTCTGGGAAAAACGTGTAAGGGATGCCTGGGAGTACCGCAAAGCCATTGTCGACACATCCTGCTGCAGACTGATCTTTTCGGAAGCAGATTATTTCCCCGGACTTGTGGTTGATAAGTTCGGGGATGTACTCGTTGCCGAGTGCGAAACTCTCGGAATGGAGAGGCATAAGGAACTTATCTGCGACATCCTTAAGAAGGTTCTTGCGGAAGACGGAATCACGGTCAGGGGAATCTATGAAAGAAGTGACGCATCTGTCAGAAAACTCGAAGGTCTCGAAAAGGTAAAGGGATTTATCGGAGAGCCTTTCGATACGGATGCCTTGATCTGTGAAAACGGAGTAAAGTACAGAGTCAATATAGAAGATGGCCAGAAGACAGGATTCTTCCTTGACCAGAAATACAACAGGGCTGCGGTCGCAAAGCTCTGCAAGGGAAAGAAGGTTCTCGACTGTTTTACGCATACGGGTTCCTTTGCGCTTAATGCGGGACTTGCGGGTGCGCAGAGTGTACTCGGCGTAGATGCTTCCGAACTTGCGGTGGAGCAGGCGAGGGAAAATGCAAAGCTTAACGGTCTCGAAGACAGGGTGAAGTTTTCATGTGCCGATGTGTTCGACCTGCTTCCGGAGCTTGTCGCAAAGGGTGAGAGCTATGATGTCGTGATCCTCGATCCTCCCGCATTTACGAAGTCGAGACAGGCGACGAAGAATGCGGTAAAGGGGTATCGCGAGATCAATATCAAGGGAATGAAACTGGTGCGTCCCGGCGGATTCCTCTGCACGTGTTCATGCTCGCATTTCATGACACCCGAGCTTCTGGAGAAGACCATTATGGAAGCGGCTAAGGGAGCAAGAAAGAGACTCAGACTTGTCGAATACCGTATACAGTCACCCGACCACCCCTATCTTATGGGGTGTCCCGAGTCACTTTATCTAAAATTTTTTATCTATCAAGTTTTCGAAGAATACTGATAAAATCTGCCCGAAAAGCCGGGCAGATTTTTTTGGTTTCCGGAATCGGCTGCCTGAGCCAAAAAAACTGATCAATTTTTGCTAAAAGTGCTATAATACGTAGTCGTTTATAAATTTGACTGTTACAGCCAAGGTTTTTTAGTTGGTATGTCTTTTAGAAGCCGTACAGTGTGTTGTGCGACTTAAGGCATCTAAAGGGAAGTCAGAAATGAGCAGTTCGGAAAATAATAAGAAAAACGAAGGTGGCAACTCGGTAATGCTGAAGGTTGCCACCTTTATAGTTGACAGGAGAAACCTGTTCTTTCTGTTGATAGGCATAGCGCTTATCTTCAGTGCCATAGCGTCCAAATGGGTCAAGGTGGAAAACGATCTTGCCGCATATCTGCCGGATTCTTCGGAAACAAGCCGTGGAATCGCTCTGATGAACGATCAGTTCATCACATACGGAAGTGCCTCCCTGATGGTGACCAACATCACCTATGATGAGGCTGAGTCGATCTGTGACGATATCTCCGCAAGGGATGATGTGACCTTTGTTTCATTCGGGGACGATTCGGATCATTACAACAATTTTTCCGCATTGTATGAAATAACCTTTGCATATCCGGAAGATGATGAAAGATGTCTGGACGGCCTTGAAGAGATAAAGGCTTCGCTCGAAGGACTGGATATATATGTCAGCACCTCCATGGGGGATCAGGCTGCCGAGACGATCGCCGAGGAGATGAAGGTGGTCTCCGCACTGGTTGTCGTTGTCGTGCTGACAGTGCTGATCTTCACTTCATCAACCTATGCTGAGGTTCCCGTGCTTCTTCTCACATTCGGGGCATCGGCGGTTCTTGCCGCAGGAACCAATTTCTTCCTCGGTACGATATCCTTTGTATCCGATTCCGTTACGATAGTGTTACAGCTCGCACTGTCTGTCGACTATGCGATCATCTTCTGTAACAGGTATAAGGAAGAACATCAGACACTGGGCATACGTGAAGCGGATATAGTTGCGCTTTCGAAAGCGATTCCCGAGATAACATCCAGTTCGCTGACCACGGTCGGCGGACTTATCGCCATGATGTTCATGCAGTACGGCATAGGTAAGGATATGGCGATATGTCTTATCAAGGCGATCTTCTTCTCGCTCTTTTCCGTATTCCTTCTCATGCCCGGACTGATCATGGTATTTGGAAAAGCCATGGATAAGACGAAGCACAGGAGCTTCATTCCGAAGATCTCATTCATCGGCAAATTCGATCATCTTACAAGGTTTGTCATTCCTCCCGTATTTGTTCTTCTTGTCATAGGGGCATTTTATCTCTCCGAAAACTGTCCGTATGTTTACGGCTATTCCCTGATAGAAACACCGGTCAAGAACGAGTCGCAGATCGCGGACGAGATGATAAGGAATTCATTCGGGGATTCCAATTTCGTGGCACTGATGGTTCCCGCCGGTGATTATACGAAGGAAGCCGAAGTGATGAGAGCTCTCGAAGCAAGGGAAGAGGTCGATCATTGTCAGGGACTTGCCAATACGGAAGCAATGGACGGATATATGCTCACCGACACACTCAGTGCAAGGGAATTCTCCGAACTGTTCAATGTCGATTACGAAGTGGCTGAGCTTCTTTATATGGCATATGCGATAAATGACGAGAATTATGCGAAGATCATCAACGGCTTTTCCGGATATGAGGTTCCCCTTATAGACATTGTGATGTTTTTGCATGACGAGGTTGAAGAGGGGTATGTAACCCTCGATGCCGATCTCATGAATACTCTCGATGACGCAAATGCACAGATGAAGATGGCGAGGGACCAGCTGCAGGGCGAAGACTACAGCAGGATCCTGGTATATCTGAACCTTCCCCAGGAGGGTGACGAGACATTTACGTTCCTGGATGAGATGCACTCCATCGCGGGAAGTTATTATTCCGGCGAGGACAGCGTTCTCGTTGCCGGTGAATCGACCAGCCAGTACGATCTTAAGAAAACATTCTCAAGAGACAATCTTGTGGTCAGCATCGTTTCGATACTGGCCGTTCTGGCGGTTCTTCTTTTCACCTTCCTGTCAGCGGGAATGCCGGTACTGCTCATACTCGTAATACAGGGTGCGATATGGATCAATTTCTCCTTCCCGACGCTTCATCATTCGTATCTGTTCTTTATGGGATACCTGATCGTAAGCTCGATCCAGATGGGTGCGAATATCGACTATGCGATCGTAATATCGGGAAGATATACCGAACTTCGAAAGTTCATGGATAAGAAGCAGGCGTGCATCGAGACTCTGAACTTTGCATTCCCAACGATCATCACATCGGGCTCGATGATGGTACTTTCCGGATTTGCGATCGGCAATCTGTCATCCGATGCGACCATATGCGGAATAGGACAGTGTCTCGGACGCGGGACCCTTATTTCCATCGCACTCGTAATGTTCGTGCTTCCCCAGATCCTGATGGTAGGGGAGAAGATAATAGAGCACACTTCATTCGAGGTATCCGTACCCATCAAGCTTGACCGCGGCTTCGGAACCGTAAGGGTCGACGGTATTGTGAGAGGTCAGATAAACGGATATGTTGTCGGCGAGATGCATGCACTTGTAAAAGGAGACATCGCAGCCGTTGTCACAATGGGCGGAATGAAGGAGCTGCCGGAAGATACGCCGGACGCAAAAGAACTTTCCGGGGAGGTGAGAAAATGAAAAAACATCTCTCTGTAAAAATCTTATCCGTAATGACCGCGGTATTTATGACGGTAATGTCACCTTTGGAGGCCGTATTCTTCGTTCCTGCCGGAAGTGAATTCGTGTATGCGGCGGAAGGCCGGACCGGTTCTTATACCAGGATAGAGATAAGCACAGCGGACGACCTGCTTGAGCTTGAGCGCAGCTGCCATGACGAAGCGTGGTCCGCTGACAAATATGTTGTGCTTAAAAACAACATTTCTCTGGCGGGAAGCGAGTTTACATCGATACCTATCTTTTCCGGATACTTTAACGGAAACGGATTTACGATAAGCGGATATACCTATGGCGGAACGGGATATGTCAGCGGATTTTTCAGATACGTCGGAAGTACGGCGACCATCGACAGGCTGAACATATCCGGCGATATCTCATGCGCGGAAGAAGGCTATGTAAGCGGTCTCCTTGCGGGCATCAACGAAGGACGCATAACCGACTGCAGTGTTTCCGGAGTGATGTCCGGAAATACAGCTACCGGCGGAATAGCCGGAATAAACGGAAATACGGGACTTATCACCGGATGCAGGAACAATGCCGTCATAAGCGGATTTTACTATACGGGTGGAGTTGCCGGAAGAAACTACGGCGTTATAAAGAGAAGCGTCAATGCCGGAACGGTAAATGCCACACCGGAGTGGGTTTCGGCAAATGATGAAAGACAGGTTGACATCATATCCGAGATCACCGGGGACGTATCCCTTATCTCATATCAGTCGGGTGTGGACACCGGCGGTATAGCGGGCTTTTCACGCGGCCTGATCGTAAGTTCAAGAAATGAGTCGACCGTCGGATACGAGCGTGTCGGATACAATGTCGGAGGCATCTGCGGAAGACATTCCGGAGTGATATATGACTGTTCCAATTACGGAAGGGTCTACGGAAAGAAGGACATCGGCGGTATCACGGGGCAGCAGGAACCTTATATAGAGATCGACAGAAGCAAGTCCGTTTCGGATGCGATAGCGGAGATCAATGCCATGGCACGCCGCACCGCTCAGGATGCATCGGGAATGACTCCGGACATACAGGCCGCAGTTTCCGATCTGCAGACTGTTTCCGGCAAGGCGATGGATGATGCCGAAGGAATGACCGGGGATTATTCAAGGTACAGGATCGAGGAAAGAGACTGGGCCAAAATGATCGAACGCGAGGCCGAAAACGCGGGACGTGCCGCAGCCGATTCGGTAAGGAACACTTATGAAGAACATATCGGGGATTTCGATTCATATACGGGAGACGATATCGATGACCTTATAACCGATATCGAGGGCGGACTTTCCGGTGACGGTAAGGACGGGACAGATGAGGCCGGGGAACATGCAAGGGAGCAGCTTGATAATGAAAAGAACGAAGCCGCAGCAGAGCTGAACGGTACCGTAAACGGTGCGGTTTCGGACTGGAATTCCGGAATCGATACATTGAGCGCCAATACCGAGCTCTTAACGGGTGACCTGAATGAGATAAGAAAAGCGGCGGATTCGCTTATTGCCGTATCTAATGCGTATTCGACAAAGCTTACCGCCGATCTGACCGCGATCAATGACCGGATAAATGCGACCTACGATCTTATTGATGACCTTATAACCGGTGTCGAGGAAGAGGGAGTCGATTATCTGTTCTCGGATGTATCCGAAATGGATCTTCCGGATGACTTATACGGAAGAACGATCTCCTGCAGAAATTTCGGAACGGTAAGCGGGGATCTGAATACCGGCGGAATTGCGGGATGCCTTTCGGTCGATACGGAAAACATCGAGAGCAATGTTCTCAGAAAGTTTGATCTTAAGACCGGAGAGGGATATGCGATCTCCAGTGTCATATACGATTGTGAAAACTCGGGAATCGTCATTGTCCGTACCGATTGCGGAGGAGGAATAACCGGAGAGGCCGAGCACGGATGCATCAGGAACTGCAGGGGTTACGGAGCGGTAACATCCGAAGAGGGAGACCATATCGGAGGTATCGCAGGCTCGTCAGAGGGAAGCATTGTTTCATCATATGTTCTCTGCACTCTTTCCGGAAGACAGTATGTGGGCGGAGTTGCAGGCTATGCCACCGCAATAAAGAACTGTGTCTCGATGCCCGTCTTCGGAAATGTCAGCGGTGTCTGCGGCGGAGTGGCCGGACAGATCCTCAGGGACGCCGACACGGAGAGCATAGACAGATCTGATTACACATCCAATTATTTTGTTGCGGATGATTTTTACGGCATCGACGATATAAGCTACAGCGGAATCGCACAGGAGATCGGATACGATGATGTCCTGATGCTTGAGGACATACCTTCCGATTTTTCGGACCTGAAGGTTACATTTGTATCGGACGGAACGATCCTTAAGGTATGCCATATGAATTACGGCGACTCACTTGACTCGGTTTCGCTTCCCGCGGTACGTGACCGTGAAGGAAGCTACGGTGTCTGGCCCGATCTTACGGGAATGACGGTCAGGGGAAATCTTGTTATCGAAGCCGGGTATGTATCCCATGTTGCGGTAATAAGATCGGCGGAGGAAACGGATCCGGACGGAAAGCCGCTGGCACTTATCCAGGGTGAGTTCAGGTCCTCGGATCAGCTTTCCGTGCGCACACCCGAAATGACATTCGAGGCTCCCGACAACAGTGCTTATACGGATCTGCTGATCTATGAGGTCTGCTTTTCCGGAAATGATTTCGGCGAGGCCTCCGGGACCGGCTGCGATCTGAGACTGTATGCCCCGTTTAAGGAATGCCGGGTATGGAAAAGAGTAAATGATATATGGACCGAGATTCCATGCAGCACGGAGGGAAGCTATGTCCAGATCAGAGCAGACTCCGCTTCCGCAGTCTATGCCGTGACGGAGACTCCCGACGAAACAATGAAGTCGGTTCTTTACGCGTTTCTTGCGGTAACGGTTCTGGTCTTCCTTATCATCTTCATCAGGCAGGTCCGCAAGGTATGGAGAAAACAGCCGCAAAAAGCCGTAAATCAAGGATAAAAGGTTGCGATTAACTAACAATAGTTATAAAATATGGGGTAAGCCTTCTTTTGAGGCTTGCCCCATTGTTTTAAGCGAATTCCTGCCGGTAGCAGGACGCATGAAAGGAGAAAAGTATTATGGATCAGGAATTGTTTTTAAGTCTCTATCGTCATTCTATTGCCCACGTTCTGGCAAAAGCAGTCATCGAAATCTTCGGAAAAGAAAACGTACAGTACGCCATCGGACCACAGATATCCGACGGATGCTACTATGATTTCGTTCTCCCCCGTGCGGTCACGGAAGAGGATTATCAGGTCATCGAAAACAAGATGAACGAGATAATCAAGAGAAAAGAGGACTGGAGAAGAGAAGAGATCTCAAAGGCAGATGCCCTTGAGATGTTCAAGGACCAGAAGTTCAAGACCGAGATCATCACCGACCTTCCCGAAGATGAGAAGCTCACGATCTACTACACCGGCGACGACTATGTCGATCTGTGCAGGGGCCCTCATGTAGAGAATTCGAGAGATCTTATGGGTGTTGCATTCAAGGTCAGAAGCGCATCCGCGGCATATTGGAGAGGCGACCAGAAGAGAGATGTAATGCAGAGGATCTATGTCTATGCATTCCCTAATAAGGATGAACTCAAGGCACACCTCAATATGATCAGGGAAGCTATGGAAAGAGACCACAAGAAGCTCGGACCCAAGCTCGATCTGTTCATGTTCAGCGAATCCGCTCCCGGAATGCCTTACTGGCTTCCCAGAGGATGGAGACTCTACAGAACCCTTATGGAATTCTGGAGAGACATCCACGACAGACACGGATACCAGGAGATCAAGACTCCCATCATCAACAACAAGAAGCTCTGGCTCATCAGCGGCCACTGGGCTCACTATGTAAATAATATGTTCATCGTTCCCGGTGTCCTGGGAAATGTTGCGGCAACCGCGAAGATCCCCCAGGAAGACGGATCGGTTTCCGAGGTCACACTCGATCCCGTATACGATCAGACGGATGACGACACCATGGCTGCAAAGCCCATGAGCTGTCCCAATGCGATGAACGCATATAAGAGAACAATCCACTCCTACAAGGAGCTTCCCATCCGTTACAACGAGGTAGGTCTTGTACACCGTAAGGAGAAGTCCGGACAGATGAACGGTCTTTTCCGTGTACAGGAATTCCGTCAGGATGACGACCATACATTTGTAATGGAGTCACAGATCGAGGATGAGATCGCCGACATCATGGAGATCGCAGACCAGATCTATTCAACCTTCGGAGTAACTTACAGGGCAGAGCTCTCCACCAGACCCGAGGACTTCATGGGAGACATCGAGACCTGGGACAGAGCAGAGGCAGCACTCAAGAAGATCCTCGACAAGAAGTACGGCGAAGGCGGATATGAGATCAACGAAGGCGACGGCGCGTTCTACGGACCCAAGATCGACCTTCAGATGAAGGATGCACTTGGAAGAGAGTGGCAGTGCGGAACCATCCAGCTCGACTTCCAGCTTCCCCACAACTTCGGACTTACCTATCAGGATGCGGACGGCGCAATGAGCCAGCCCATTGTTATCCACAGAGCGATCTTCGGTTCGTTCGAAAGATTCATAGGTATCATCATCGAAAACTTCAAGGGTGCTTTCCCCTTCTGGATCTCACCCTATCAGGTCGGCCTCGTTCCGATCAAGCCCGAGCATAATGATTTCACCAAGGAGCTTCAGGACAAGCTTGAGGCAGCAGGCGTCAGGGTTGAAGCAGATTATGCTGACAGGAATATGAATGAGAAGATCAAGTTCTACAAGACGATGAAGGACCCTTATATCGTCGTCATCGGTGACAAGGAGGTTGAATCCAAGACTCTTTCCATCACCGTAAGAGGACAGAAGGAACAGCTTCATGATATTCCCGTCGATACGTTTGTTGAAGCTTGTAAGAAACTCAATGAAACCAGAGCTCAGGAACTTGATGGAACAATAAATGGCTGAAAACCGGACATATAAAAGAGGACAGACGATAATCGAGGCAGGCTCGGCGATTTCTTCACTGGGCCTGATCATATCGGGGCGCGTGGCGGCGGTTTATCCCGGCGGTGCCATGATGCTCGACCGTGCCGATGTCATGGGAATAACAGAGGTTGTGAACGAGGTTCACTTCCTCGGCTATAAAGCTGTTTCCGATACCGTTGTCGTTCCTTATCCTTATATGAATCTTGAAACTTTAGAGAAACTCCTGTCGCAGCATTCCGACTTTGCCAGGGTTTCTCTTTGTTCATTATTCAAGCAGATCACCGGTCTTCTCGGACAGTGCCAGATCTCCGAGATCCATTCCGGCGACCTGTACCAGAAGCTTGGCAGGGATGTCGATCTGTACAAGAGTCTTTGCAAAAAGTTCCGCGTCAAGGCTGAGGATATCAGTGAGATATCCGAGCTGGACACATATCTGATAGAGGAATCTTCGGATACATGGCTTGCGGATTATTATGCGGGACTTGCAAAGCTTTATCAGTCCGAAACGGGAAAGACCGTGGCTACGGATCTTTCCGTTACCATGGGTATGCTCAGAAAAGGAAGTCTCGACTCCAGAAAGGCATACCAGCTTCTCGACAATTACTATACCTTCAGGCAGGAACTCGGAAGTATCTATTTCAAGCCTGAAGGAAACGATCTCTACGATCATCTGACCGAACTGTTCTTCAGACTCAGCTCGGGCAGTGACGATATGTTTGAACTCAGAAAGACGATCACCAGAATAGAAGAATCCTTCTATGACGAGGTCGGACTCGATGACGGAGTCTACAGAAGCAGAATGGATGCTTTTGCGGACAAGGCGGATAACCTTCCCGAAGCTCCCGAAGAAGAGGAAGAAAACGAAGGTGCCGACGAAGCAAGGTTCACCGAGGAACTGAGCGGCTCACTTGATAAGATCATCGACTTTATCGGAGAAGAATCCGAGACCGTCATTGATTTCAAGACCCATGTGATCGACCTTAAGAATGTGGACGATCCCGAATCCGTGGACGATGATGTTTCGACACTCAGAAAAAGGATCGCAAAAGAGTTCTATGATATCTATAAGCTGGTGTTTTTCAGAACTCTCGAAAAAACTCCCACGCTTCCGGTGCTCATGTTCCTTTATTTCGGATATGTGGATGAGCAGCTTGCGGGAAAAAAGTATTCCGCTTACCTTGCGGGAATAGCATCGACAATAAAGGATCATTCCGGCGCAGGCATCTATACCTTCTATGACTGGCTGAAGAATATCTATAACGGCAAAAAGGATCCCAGCCGTGACGAGTTCGATACCGACTATACCGATACCATTCATAAGCTGAAGATCCAGAACAAGATCGATGCTGCCGAAGAAAAGAAGAGACTTATGGACGGAAGAGCGAAGGTAAACTTCGAGCTCGATAATTTCTTCCGTTCGGCCGATAAGGTAACCTACGGAAGGATCACAACCTTCTGTCCGATATTCCTTGAGAAGACCTGTATCAAGGATCCTTCCTCTACACTTGTCACTCTCGAAGACATCTCCGATGCACTCGGCAGGATCAGGGAGATCGATTACTCCGCATATTACCGTGAGAGCCTCGACCAGAAAAATATCGAGGTCATGGGTAAGGAAACCATCCATCTCGAATACCTTCCCGACTTTATCCTGATGCCCAACATGGGAACAAGAGCGGTCATGTGGCAGGAGATAGAAGGAAAGCTCCGCAATTCACCTTCAAGGATGGCAATAAGCATATTCCATGCAGAGGACATCTTCGGAACCCTTATCAGACTTACCGGAGATTTCAGATGGGAGATGTGCAAGAGAGTGCAGGGCGCAAGGTGGAACGATGTCACCGAGCATTCGCTCACCAGTGAGTATTTCGATTATGTCCAGTTCTATAGGAAGAACAGGGATCTGAGTCCCGAGATCAAGGAGAAGATCAGGACATCGCTGCAGAGAGCCAAGAACAGTTTCAAGGAAATGTTCATCCGCGACTACATACTATGGATCATGTATGAAGGAAACGGATCGCCCAGACTTAATAAGGTCGCAAGGCAGATAATCCACACCTACTGTCCTTTCAGCGGAAAGCAGAACGCCAAGCTTCGTACCAATCCTATCTATACCGAACTGATAGACAGAAGCGAACTCAAAAAGGGACAGAAGCTCCACAGACTTGAGGGACTTGAAAAGAAGCTTGTGAATTCGGGTCAGAACGTTCCCGATACTCTCAAGGAAGAGATAGCATTTATATCCGGAAATGTTTAAAGAAATGAGGCTGTACATATGGCGGTGAATCCTATAGCTATGATGCAGGCCGCGGGACGCATAAGGATCTTTCAGGAACAGCATCCGAAGGCCATCGCATTTATACAATCGATATCAAACGGTGATCTCAGGGAAGGCTCGGTCATCGAACTTAAGGTGACCACGCCTGAGGGAAAGACATCAGTATCCAATATCAAACTCACCAAGGAAGATATCGAAACCTTTAATCTATTTAAAAATTCACAGACTGGAAATTGATCAATGAGAACAGATGATGTAATCAACGAAATAGAAAAAGTAGTCAGGGGAAAAAGAGAGGTTGTGACAATGGTGCTCGCAACACTCATTGCCGGAGGACATGTCCTTCTCGAGGATATCCCCGGTGTGGGCAAGACCACCCTGGCGGTCGCACTTTCGAGAGCACTTGGACTCGATTATTCCAGAGTTCAGTTCACACCCGATGTAGTTCCAGGAGATCTTCTCGGATTTACTTATTACGATCAGAAGACAGGCG
>JAEEGK010007753.1_pt1 | contig 25544 bp, 26 predicted proteins | sample 8958771 | NCBI WGS metagenome assembly JAEEGK01 (sample SAMN16246547, study PRJNA631951) | gut metagenome | biome: gut microbiome; feature: rumen; material: SC-attached | host: Bos | place: Iran: Karaj | collected 2018-10
TCAAAACCCCGAAAAACATGATAAACCAGCCTGACGGGCACCCTTTTACGGTTTAAAACACTCAATATACCCCCACCACCTACCGACGAAAAACGGAAAAATCGCATTTTTATATGTAGGTCCGGTTTAGGCGCGATCAAAAATGTTGGTAGGTCAAATTCATGCGCGGTCAAAAACTGTTACGCCGGCCGTCTTAAGGTTCAGATCTTTGTCTGGCCCCCTCTGTAGCGGCCGAAGAATATGCCGTCATCGATATACTTGTCGGCGTCGGACACCCACATGGGGAATTCGCCTGTAGCGACTGCGACCTGGCCGTTCAGCATGCCTGTGTGGAATGACAGGTGCCTGTACTGGCGGAGAACGAGTTCCATACGGGTAAAGCGGCACCCCTCAGGGCACGAGTAGAGCATGTCATCAGATAATGTATCGAGGTAGTCCAAAGTCTTCTTCTCGATTGAGTCGAGATACTCAAGAAGCTGCTCGTCGGAGAGCACGACAGATGTCGGGTTCTCGGGATTGTCCATGCCGTCTTCGTGGAAGGCGGGCTCTTCGTAGACGTTGGGGTTGATAAACCACTTGTCAGCGGAGTGGAGCGCGTGGTAGACCCAGCGCCAGCAGGGCGAGCCGCAGCATAGGGCGTCTCTGTCGTATGCTTTGATCGATGTCCTGATATTAAGGAAATTCGGGACAACTGTTCTTTTGATAATCATTACTAAATCATTCATTTTATTATCCTCCAATTTGCGGGGCGGCTGCAGGGCCGTTCAGCGTGCCCGGTCGAGCGCCGCCCCTGATTATTATGAACCAGTAAAGTCATATTTGCGAACGCCGAGCATCCAGAACTTGTAGCTTAAGAAAACGAACAGCAGGCCGTACAAAGGTGATATCCATGACAGCAGCGGGACGTTGTCCGGCGTAAGGATCACGAGGCTCGGGTAGTATGCGATGAAGGCGATCGGGATGATGAATGTGAAGATCACCTTAAAGATCCCTTCGAAGATCGAAGACGGGTATTTGGCAAAGTCCTTGAAACGGAACATGATGACCATTACGTAGCCTGAGCCCTTGATCCAGAAGCATGTTGCGGCAGCGAAGTTCATGAGGGCGATCATGAAGAGCGACGCGGTCAGCAGGAACACCACCAATTTAAGAATGACAATAACCGTCACCGGTATTCCGATCTTGATCCACGCATAGACTATGGTGCCGATGCCGAATGCGAGCTGGCCTAATCCCTTCACGTCGAAGACCTCCGAAATGAAGTAGAAGAACACGTTTACCGGCCTGAAGCAGTACTTGATAAAGTCGCCGCTCTGCACCATAAAACGCAGGTTCCAGTTGTTGTCAAAGAAGCACTGCACCGGTGTCAGCGCAACAAGCGAGAAACCGTACAGGAACAGCATGTGATGGTAGTCCCAGCCGTTGATCTCAGGGAAGTTGTGGAACAGGATCATGAAGGTGACAAAGCCTGACAGATTCGTCATTATCATTCCAAATGTGGAGATAATAAAATCTGCACGGTAACTCATCTTGCTCTTAAGGTCCTGTATGAGTATCTTGCGGTACATTTCCGCATAGAATTTCAGTCCTCTTCTGCGCATGTCAGCCTCCATTCACGGTGACTTTCTTCACCGCACAATTCCAGAATAAATTTCCGCAGACCGTCAGCACCACGAGCCAGATCAGCTGCAATCCAAAGAGCTGCAGCAAACCCTGCCAGTTATCAGATCCGCTCTTGCCGAGTAAGATCGACAAAGGTATGTCGTAAACCGCGCGGAAAGGCAGGTACTGCACGACGACCCTTGCCTTCTCAGGGAAGAACGCCAGAGGGATCGAAGCGCCTGACAGAAGTAATACGATGGTCTCTTTTACGATGTTGATGCCCCATGTCGATTCAGTAAATAAACAGATAGGGGCGACCATCATCTCGATGTTGTAGTTGATGATGAGCGCGAGCACCGTGGCGATCAGGAACCACACAAGATTGAGGCCCAACGGAATTGCTCCTCGGGTGACTATCATGACGACGATAAATGTCGGAATGAATGTCAGCACGAACTGGACAACGTGGTTGCCGGTGTAAGACCAGAACGTGTATTTTCTGAATCTCATCGGCTTTAAGAGATCTAGCACGATCTTGCCCGACTGGATAGATCTGCTCATATCCCATACGACGAACATCTCCAAAAAGTTGAACAGTGCGGTCGCAAGGATCAGGTAGATCATGGTGTCTGAGAACGTCATGTCGTTTACGACATCCGTGCCGGACGAATCGTAGATCGCTTTCCAGAGATAGTAGACAAGAACCAGATAGATCAGGTTCGCAAAGAGAGTAACAAAGATGCCGAGTCTGAAATGCAGTGACTCCATTATCCCGGCCCTTGTTATTGATAACAGCCTTTTGGGATTCATTTTGCGCTCCCTTCGTAGATCTTCTTGATTACTTCTTCGGTCGAGATTTCTAAGATCTTGACGTCCTTTATCTTCTTTTCCTTCTGCTTTTCCATGATGACGTCCATGACGTCGGTGGTCTTCTCGTCGATCAAGTATTCTTCCCATGTATCGTCAGCGAGCTTGAGCTTCAGCGTACGGTAAGAGCCAAAGTAATTCTTCAGATGCTCAATGTCGTTGTCGTAGATCTTCGTGCCCTTGTCGATGATGATGATCCTCTTGCAGAGTGCATCGACATCGCCCATATCGTGGGTGGTAAGGATTACTGTCGTGTTCTTCTCCTTATTAAGGCCCAGGATGAGCTCACGGATCTTTGCCTTCATCGATACGTCCAAACCGATCGTAGGTTCGTCCAAAAATACGATCGGAGGGTTATGCAGGAACGCAGCGAGGATATCGCTCAATGTCCTCTGGCCCAGAGACATCTGTCTTACGGGCTTATGAAGGATCGGCTCGATATCGACGAGCGAACGGTAGAGGTCGATCATGGCCTCATAATCTTTCTGCGGAACCATGTAGAGGTCACGCAAAAGCTTGAAGGATTCGACCAGGGGCAGTGACCACCAGAGCTGGCTTCTCTGTCCGAAGACGACGCCTATGTTCTCGCAGTTTTCGGTCCTGTTCTTATAAGGCACCTTTCCGTTTACATAGATCTCGCCGCTCGTGGGCTCAAGCACACCTGTCATCATCTTTATGGTCGTGGATTTGCCGGCGCCGTTGGGGCCCAGGTATCCGATGATCTCGCCCCTGTTGACGGTCATGGTGACGTCCTTTACCGCTGAGACGGTATTGTAGTCTCTGGAGAACAGGTCGCGGATAGAGCCCTTGAGGCCCTCGTGGCGGTTTAAGACCTTAAAGTCTTTGCAGACATTCTTCATTACTACTGCTTCATTTCCCGAATAATTCATAGCAATTTACCCCTTTATTTTCTGATCGATTACAAGTATATTGTAGGCAGATGCGCGAAAACAGTTCATAAATGCCCTATTTTTATAACTATTTTCCACAGGCGTGTAAGATTGTTATACTTTTCGGGAAATTGGAGAAATATTGTTATGAAGATAGAACAGATGGGCCTCATCGTTAAAAGAGACGACGGCTCCGAGATAGTAAATTACGACGATCCCAACTTTCCGTCCTATATCTACGACGGCTGGATCGCGCCGAAGGTCACCTGGGAAGGCGTTCCGCACTTCCACGAAGATATCGAGATCATGACGGTCAAGGAAGGCCAGGTAGCTTATTTTGTTAACGGCAAAGAGCTCCTCTTAAGGGCCGGAGACACGATCGTCGTTAATTCCAACCAGATCCACTACAACATGACAGTTAACGGAGAGGTCGCAAAATACGTCATCTGCGTGCTTCATCCGAATATTCTCGCGAATTCGATCGCTGTGGAGATGCAGGCGATAAGGCCGATCACGGAGAACCAGGATCTTCCTTACTTAAGATTCCGTTATATAAACGAGCGCACCGATTCTATCAGGAATCTCGTTTTGGGACTGCCTGATATCAGGCACGACCCCTTTGCGGTCACGAAGCAGTTCTACCAGATATGGGACATCATAAGAAAGCAGGCTGAGACTCTGGGCGCCACGGAAGAAGTCGTGTCTGATCCGAGGATGCAGTCCTTCAAGTCCATGATGCACTTCATAGCAAACAACTATCAGAAGCAGGTCGCGTTAGCGGATATTGCCGCCAGCGGCAGCGTCAGCAAGTCTCTCTGCAACACATTGTTCCACCAGTATGTAGGTGAATCCCCCATCAATTACCTGATGCACTTAAGGTGCCGCAAAGTGGCTGAATTACTGCGTTCGGGCAAGATCCCCATGACAGAGATCGCAGCCAGGACAGGCTTTGGCGGAGTAAGCTACATGTCTGAGACCTTCCGCAAATTCTTTGAAAAATCGCCCAGGGAATACAGAAAAGACTGGGAGAACCGTTAAAAGTTTCTTTACAGTTTGTATTTCTTATAGTTACGCTGGTAACAATTTAGTGCAGGTTTTCGCGATTTTGAATTGCTACAATGTCAGTATCATCAAGAACTATCGGCAAGGGTGAGTACTTATGGCAAGACACACTGAAGATAACAGAGTCGATAAGACCCTGCGGATGCTCTCCCTCAACAGGGAGGCGCCTAAGAGCGCGTTTGTCCTGCTTCTGGTGCTCTTTGCCATCTCCATTTTCTTAACGTCAAGGATAGCGACTTCAGAAGATACCACATACCTGTTCGGCATACCTTTCGCGAACAAATCCTTTGCGGGAATCTTCTCCATGATGGGCAACATCTGCCTTATCTGCCTCGCGATGCTGTTCCGCAAGACCGGATACTTCACCGCGCTTGCGCTGCTCGCACTGCAGTTCCCTCTGATGTACGTGAACATCATCGTGCGCAAGAACTACACGAACATTCCTGGCCTTTTTAACAACATCCTGATCCTCATCGCAATCACATTCATTTTCTTCGGCAACCGCAGGATCCAGGATTACCAGAATCACATACGCGAGCAGGCTGTTACAGACAGGCTCACAGGGCTTCCCAACCGCTTCGCATGCAACGAGCTTATGCAGGATCTCCTGTGGCGTACAGAGCGCTTTGCGGTCGTCTCAGCGGACCTCAATAACTTCAAGAGCATCAATGACACGATGGGCCACGACACGGGTGACAACGTGCTTAAGGAGATCGCCAAGAGGTGGAAAGCTCTGGCCAACTCGCTCACAACAGGCACCATAGACTTTGTAGCAAGGATCACCGGCGACGAGTTCTTTCTCATCCTCACCGGTTACGATTCCGAAGAGGATGTCCTTAATACTATCGAAGCCTATAAGGAGGAGCTCGAAAAGAAGATCACCATAGATGACTGCGATTACTACATGACTGCGTGCTTCGGCTACTCCATGTGCCCTGAAGACAGCGATGTCATCGACAATCTCTTTTCATTCTCAGACGCTGCGCTTCACGAAGTAAAAAAGAACGGCAGCGGCAGCAGGATCTTAAGATTCACGATGGATGTCTTAAACTCAGAGAACGCACTGGAGATCGAGAGGAAGATCCGCTCCGCATTAACCAACGGCAAGATCTTCTATCACCTCCAGCCCCAGTATGACATGGATCACAAGCTCAGAGGCTTTGAGGCCCTGGCCAGGATGAAGGATGAGAACGGCTCATTAATAAGCCCCATGGATTTCATTCCGGTCGCTGAGAAGACAGGCCTCGTCGACCGTATCGACATGCATGTTTTCGAGCTTGCCGTACAGTTCCTCGATAACGTCATTAACGAGACCGGCGCTGATATCACATTAAGCGCCAACGTCTCCGTAAGACACCTCATGAAGAATAACTTCACTGAAGATCTCAAGAAGGTTCTTGATAAGTACAATGTCTCGCCCGAGCGCATCGAGATCGAGATCACCGAATCCATCATGATCGATTCCGCCGAGAAAGCCCTGCAGCGCATCGACGAATTAAAGCAGCTGGGCATGAAGGTCGCGATCGACGATTTTGGTACCGGATATTCATCTTTGAGCTACCTCAACAACTTCCCCACCGATATGCTCAAGATCGACAAATCCTTCATCGACAACATGAACCTGAATGAATCCTCTAAACAGTATGTAGCCATGATCATCTCAATCGGCCACACGCTTGATCTCAAGGTCATCTCGGAAGGCGTCGAATCCGCAGATCAGGTCAAAGTCTTAAAGGACATAGGCTGCGATTACATCCAGGGTTATGTCTGGGGCAAACCGATGCTCCCTGAAGAGGCATTTGAACTTGTAGGTTCTTGCAAGTAAAACATAGAGTATTTAACACACACACTTTGAAAAGGATCCGGAATGAAGTGAACCCCATACGTCTGTTAACTTCAGGGGTTCACTTCATATTTGCCCCGCCTTTTTATTATCTGTTCGAAAATCTTTACGACAGCTTGCGCTTTACAACAGCCTCAGTAACGCCCGTCATAACGAGCTCACCGTTCTGATTGTTGATATACATCGTCACTTCAACGAGACCGTTTTTCTCGTTGCGCTTAACAAGCTTTGTGATCTCGGCACTTGCGGTCAGGACGTCATCAGCGAAGACCGGCTTTACCCATTCGATCTTGGTCGATTTGCCCGCCAGGAGTTCATCCCCGAAGAAATCCACTTCGAGATATTTTGCCCACACAGTAACGAAAGACATAACACCTGGTGCAATGAGCTTTCCAAACGGTGTTTTCTTCGCATATTCCTCATCGGTATGGAGCGGAATATTATCGTACTCTCTGGCAAATGCCAGCATCTTTTCTTTCTCGATAATGGCAGGCTTCGTGTTGACCGTCATGCCAAGTTCAAGTTCATCAAAATACATGTGGTACCTCTGCTTTATGACTTTCCGCATATTGTACCGCTTTTTGATGAAGCTGGCAGACAAAATTATAATTGGTATTTTTCAATTGTTTCTTTTCTTAGCGCCTTTAATTCATCTGCACTTTTTTCTGACGAAAGAAAATAATCCAATTCCGACACAGTTGAGTAACGGCATTCGTATACTTCAGGATCTTCACTCTCACTTTGTGCCCACCCGATCTTCTCATGATCGTAAGAGAATGCAGGCATCAGCAAATAGTCATCTGACTTGATAAACAGTCGTGTATTATCAAAAGTTTCTATTTCACTATCCAAAAAAAGCAAATAAGTCTCACCAACTGCCAACTTATTTGCAAACCCCATATTAATATAGGCGGTGTCTGATACAGCCGAATCCTCATTCCAAAAGATCTCTTGGGAAAAAACAATATCTATTGTGTCTCCAACACTTAGAGAATCTCCTTTGAATACTTTCACGATTTCAATGCTCTGTGTCGTACAACTCGGTAAAAACCGGAAATCACCTGCAATCCTGGCAGCAACTATATATTTGCTGTCATCTAATGTGTTTCTCATCAGATCTATCTGACTTTCACACATCTCTTCCGGCAATAAACCGACTGTAAACCTTTCCATCGGATTACTCTCTTCATTAAAATCGGCATATGAAGCCTTGCTGTAAAGGCCGAATATCAAACAGGCACAGCATAATAAAATTGCAGGTACAGCATATAAGCACAATTTCTTCATGAGATCATTCTTCCTTAATGAACTGGCCATTCGAGACTCTGTATTTTTCATCCGCCAGCAAATCGATATCCTCATGATTATGGCTGGCAATCAGTATTATTGAATCCTTCTTTCTCTCAAGAAGAATATCTCTTACCATCTGAACTCCACTGTCATCCATAGCATTAGTCGGCTCATCAAGCATCAGTATTTTCTGATCCTCGAAAATGGCCTGAGCAAAAACCAGACGCTGCTTCATTCCTAATGAGTACTTTCTAAATGGTTTCTTATCATCAGGATCCAATCCGACTGTTCTTATATATTCACGGATAGTATCATCTGCTGCCTTTTTTCTTATAGAAGAAAGTCTCTTCAGATTATCGAAACCTGAAAGCTGCGGATACAGGCCGGCATTCTCGATCATTATTCCAAACTCCGGTAAGACATCAAAGTCCTTATGTAAAACCTTTCCATCTAAAGAAACCGTTCCTGAATCTATCGACATGAGACCGGACAACGCTCTGAACAGCATGGTTTTACCTGAACCATTGCGGCCCACAAAACCATATATCATTCCGCTGCGAAGCTTCAGGCTTACATCATTGAGGATGATCTTTTTATCTATAGTCTTATTAACATTTTCAGCTATAAATTCCATTAAACGTCTCCTTCGTAGATGCTTTTGGTAAACTGTGTTTTCTTAACAGCTCCAACAATCAAGAGAGAAATAATTACCGCGGGTATCAGAAAATACAAAAGGCTGAATGACAATTTCCAAATATCCAAATCAGGCTCTACCATCAGCCTGCTGATCAAATTGAAATCCATAATAATGCTCTCATCGATCTTAAGGTTTACAGATAATAGATACATGGCGAGCGAGAGCAAATTGATGATCTGAACTATTGCAAAGGCCACTCCGCTCTCCAGGAAAAAGGATAACAGATTTATCAGCGCGATCATTTCGAATGAATAAAGCGACAATATTATCAACATGCACGCAGCATGTATAACCGTGTTGATATCCGTCACCGCCTGAGTGGACAGCATTATCATAATAAATGCCGGAACAATAACAGCCGCTATGAATAATACTGTTTTCAGCAACACTATCAACAATTCACGCAGTGCCCACTTTACTCTGTGATTCCGCCTCGAAAACACATAAATGCTCGCAACGCAAAAACTCTTATATATGCTTATTCCCCAATAAAACTGAATAATAAACAATGGGATAAAGTGCGGGATAAACTGGATAATATAAGATATGTTTTGGCCTAGTAATGCAAACGAAAAAGCACACAGATAATATTCTGTCTTAACAGGCTCATTGCTCCCTGCAACCGGAAGCATTAAAACAATACCGGATAAAGCGGCAACCAGATATATGCATTTATCCTTGCATAGAATAATAACGTTTTTCATTTATGATCAATTCTATTAAAGCAATAGCCAACATGCCTATATATCCTGCCAAATAAAAGCCTTCACTTACGTTTCGATATTCAAACATCGGCATAAACATCATATAACTGAGTTTTGCCGGAACGAACCTGTCAATTATCATCAGAAAATACAATGTCCCAAGCAAAGGAATCATTGTGATCATCTTATATTTGATTTTTGGTGAAGTTGAAAACGCGTAATTAAAGAAGGCAAAAACACATGATATCAAGCCGAATCTAATGGTCATTAAGAACCCATACAAAAACGGAGAAACAATATACACTTGATATAATAAGTTTTTCTTTTCTTCCGGCAACGTTACATACAACGGAAATCCGGAAGGATCCGCGACAGAACGGTTGCTGAAACATACCGCAGACAGAAGCAATTCTAATAAAAATGGAACTGTAAACAGGAAGAACGTTACAATTACCACAGCAATTGCATTCCCATAATAGTATTTCTTAAATCCGCTTCTGCTCTGAATATACCTGCTGATTCCGTTTATACGCTCATCGTAATAAACCATAGCGGTAGGAAGAATGAGGATGAGCGGGTAAGCATACATAAATATGTTACCCGCGTTAGACCATCCCGATAAAGTTAGAGTCTTTATTGGATCATACATCTCAGTCACATAATGAATCTTAACGTTGTAAATACAGTTCAATATAAAATTCAGGCTTGTGACACACAGAAGAATGATCCATACAACAACTGCGGACTTAGACTGTAAAAAAGCTTTAGTTTGACATCTAACAACTTCTCTTATACTCATAGTCCGTCATAGGAAAAATAGATATCTGCCGCAAAACTACTATTGTTACCTTTGAAATTTAAATCGACTTTCTTATTTACTTGCCCTATTTTTGAGTTCTTACTTTCTTGGCCTTTTCGGCTGATGCAGGAAAGACGGGCAACCAGGACGTCCAGAAAAAGGATCCATTGAACTCTGGGCGTTCTTTCTGCTCACCTTTTCGATCTGTTCGAGTACAACTCTCTCAAGCTTCTTTTTCATTGTTTGACACCTCTCTCATTAATATTTTTACTGCTATAAGACTCAACGCGTTATAAATAACGCCGAGAGCCGCATAGTAGACAAGATGATTGTCCGGGAATACCAACATAAGGCCTGTGATAATTGGGGCCAGTATTGAAATCCCGATACGTGACCTCTTCTTGAGGTGAATGAATTCTATGTCAGAAAGATCCATATTCGGATCGCGGATAGTACCAATATAAAAGATGATGACTGCAGACAGGACAACGCTTGCCATACATACGAGCGGGTAATTGATGAGCCAGTTTGATACAGGTATTGTGGAAAGCGCTGTGAGTACAGAAGCGATGAAACATCCGATACTCGTCTTACAGTGAATGCCGTCGGAACTGGTCCTTATCACAGAGAAGGTAATCGTGAAAACCGCAATCTCAAAGAAGGACTTAAAGACCAGCGCGAAAATACCGATCAGGATAAAACCGATTACTCTTTCTAACATCAGCTGGATAGAATATGCATAGAACTTAACATCATCTTCTTTGATGATGTCGTTCCTGCACATTCTATCCGCCAAGTATGTCGATATGTATTCCATCCGTTACTCCCCAGTTCGCGGCCTTGATTCGTTTTGATAATATTAAATGGCCGTTTTCTAAGCAATAGAAAATGGAAAACTCAGGGATAAAGTAAAAAATCCAGGGATAAAGTAAAATTTTCAGGCCAGAGGGATGGCTATCGAGATGTGGAAAATGCCACCTTCAGTATCGATGAAACAGTTGCCGTTATTGGCTTTGACGGTGTTTTTAATGTTTGCCAGACCAAATCCGTGGTTTTTCTTGTCATTTTTGGTCGTTACGAAGCTGTCTTCGTCCGGCAGCTGACCAACATAAGGATTCGCGGAGTCGATTATAAGCAGGTCAGAATCCTTGATTATCTTAAAAACGATCCTCTTCTCTTCACACTTCTGAACAGCTTCAATAGCATTGTCCAAAATGTTCGTAAGTATCGTTACCAGATCACTGTCGCTGATCTTAAGGCCTGTCAGGTTATCGGCAATGAAAGGAATGATGATGCCTTTCTCTTTTGCCTCGAGATACTTGATGTTCAATACTGCGTTGATAAGAGTATTGCCGGTATCGATAACATCAACGCTTTGCATCTCTTTTCCCAGCTGTTCTTCAATATAACGGATCTCTTCGTCGACCTTGCCTTCACGTGCGAGCATGAGCATGACGTTAAGGTTGTTTATATAATCGTGAGATCTGGCCTTCTGCCTTTCGCGCTCATCAGAAAGTGAACGGTACATCTGATTAAGGTGCTCTGCCTGCTCGAACAATAATTCCTTTTCACGGATCTCATTTTCGCGTTTAACAACATTATCAAGCAAAATAAATAACAGGATATTCAAAATAAACATGCCTGCTGCAAGGAAACTCAGGCTGCTGTAAACCGCTTTAACACTCTGAGCTTCAGAAGAAACAACAAGGTCAATAACGGCAATGGCGGTAAACAGCGGGAAAAAGGCAAAGATAAACCAGCCCTTGATATCAAGATTAGAAAACACACCTTTTCTATATGCTATATTAAGAACAAATACTACTATAAGAACTGTGAACTGGCATATGAGCTCCGAAATAACAGCATCTGACACCGGAATCTCAGATAAGCCCGTTACATTGCATAATTGTTCGACAATCAAAAGCAGCGTAAATTCGATTGAATATAAAACCCCTGTATAAGCCAGATTAGACAGAAGTATCTTTTTGAATGAAACTTTAAAAACTATGAATGAAATAACAAATTTCAATATAAAATTCACCAGAAGCTTAACCGGGAGATAGTCGTTAAGAAATAATGTTGATATGGAAGTCAGGATAAAAAGAACAACAAACAAGAAATAATCCAGCGGCTTTTCCGACTTGCGCTTCAGAACAGTCTTTAAAAATGTATAGTAGACTAATATATCTGTGAGTACGAGTATGATCGTTATAATATGAGCCGTCATGCTGTTTTTCCCCTGAACAGTGTATAAGCGCGGAAGACGTCATTGTACTTTTTCTGCGACACAGGGATCTCCTCCCCGTTATCGAGAACAACCAGGTATCTGGAAACAGACTCAACATGACGGAGATTAACAGTCTCGTTAGAGCTGACAGCTAAAAAATCAAAAGGCTTCAGCATATCAGTCAGTTTTTTCAGAGTGTATCTGATCATATAACTCTCTTTCGTATCGGGCGAAAGTACAAAAGTCGTGTAGTTGCCTACCGTCTTAAGATATGCAATATCATTTATCCTAAGACTCCTTTTTCCTATCGTAAAATCCAGTGTTATTTCTTTGTCGATCAGATTCAGATTATTCACAACGCAGTCAAGGCACTCGAAAAGATAATCCTTGATGTCGTCCATTGTTTTTAAGATGAATCTTACAGCCCTTACATGATATCCGTCTGTGGAATAATTCATGTGTGCTGACAAAAAGGCTATGTTAACCTTGTCGTTCTGTTCTCTGATCTTTTTCGCAGCTGAGATGCCGTCAATCCCCTTCATCTCAACGTCAAGAATGATAAGATCTGCTATCTTCAGCATTGCTTCATCTTTCAGAAGTTCCTCTCCCGAAGAATAGCTCTCCACGCTGAAAGACATGCCTTTATCTTCAAAATATTCAGCAATCAGTTCCTTCTCGATTTCCAGGAACTTTGCTTCATCATCACAAAGCGCAATCTTGACCATTTACCCTGAAAAATAAAAGGATCGCCGCGCTCTAAGATAACACCCCAGACTATGTTACCGGCGGCAACCTGTTCTCCCCCATAACGAATATACATTAAATATTCTTTGGATAAAAGACCTTTGCCGTCGCATATTATAATTATTATTAAATTGTGTATTGCCCGGGCTGTGATAATTGACGCGGTATCACAGCCTCAGGCAATGAAGAAGATGTTGGAAAAAGACTTTGGAAAAGTCTTCGGGCTTTTCGCGAATGCATCTATGCTTGTTCGCGCCTTGAAATCTATGGGGGCTTTCAAGGTTAAAATGTAGGAATCAGGTGATAAAAGGGGTCCTCCTCTCTGTCATGGTGCATACCAGCAATATACAAACAACGGCAGAAAAAAATCAACCTTTTTGGCAAAACTCAGGGATAAAGTAAAAAATCCAGGGATAAAGTAAAATTTTTGGCCCTTATCCGCGCTCTGAGAGCATCAGATTCACCCTGTTCTCGATTATGAAGCAGACCTCATCAAAAGATTTCTGACCCTCATAATAGGCAGGCATCTCTTCATTCATTATTACCAGGATCGAGGAATCAACGTCCGGGACCACAACAGCATCCGAGATCTGCCCGATATATGCGTCAACCGCTTTTTCGGGAAACAGCTTTCCTTCGCCTGCTGCTTTGACCCCGGCATTATAAGTGGAGACGAAGCTTTTGAAATAATCTTTCTGCGCAATAAGAAGGACAGGATCATACATGTCTGACATACTCTGAACTTCAGGAGACATCATCTTCATAACAAAGCTCCAGGCAGCATCCTGCAGGACGCAGCAGCTTGTAATGCCTATTCCTCTTCCGCTTATCGTCTCAGCATGCCCGTCAGAAGATGGAAGTCCGACTATCGAGTAATCGGAATATACCTGGCTATATGCATATATATAACTCGAGAAATTCCTGACATAACAGGAAACCGGATCGACCTTATCATCAATGAGATTATCGAATTTTGCGTTATCAGGTATAGATGCCATGTAATCTGCCATGGCTCTGAAGCCGTCGTTATTCAGCGATATCTTTCCGCTCTTATCAAAAGACATATAATCTGAACATGTAAAGAGAGTTTTCATCCGGAGGCTCCCGTCTTTTGGAAGGACATTAACTCCGCCGTAACTCTCATTGATTATCTGCTCATACTGCCCGAAAGTAAGGCCGGCAGCGCCCTCTCCGATTAGATCACTTTTGACAATGCAGCCATCAAACATGAAGCCGTAATTAAGCCTGTAGTGATTGCCGTCACGGCCGTTCGGCTGTGTTACAAAACTCATGTATTCACCGCTGTTAAGCCTCTTTTCCGAGGCTATTCTTTTCGTAAGATCAACAAGATAATCCGTGTTGTTCAGCTGACCGTATTCATTGGAGTAGATTACCAGATCCGGTCCTTTGCCTTCTCTGATATCAGACATTAAGACCGTCGCAGTATCTGCCTCGAAAGAGGTGATGATACCGTGATCATATTCGTCAGATCCTTCCTGCGACTTCCAGCCCTCATTGGCCATATCGTAATACTTGTAATCGGTCTTAATGAAGAACTTATCGGAATTCCTGTTGAAATCATTTACCGCACAATATTCCTGATTAGTCATCTCATCAAGAGATGCTATCGTGAGCACCGCTTTGCCCGCATTGGGATTGGTCTTCGCTTTTTCCAGAAGTATTATGTTCGTTGCAGGAGTTCCGCATAAAGCATAATCTTCTGCAAGAAGAACGACCTTATCATCTGATGCCCACGCTATTTGTGTACCCAATACATACTGGCCGCTGATAAAAGTATCAGACAGATCGACAAGCGTGTTTCTCCCGCCCGTTGAAGGATCTATCTTTGCGACTGTACGCCAGTCACTAATATCAAAAACTCCACAGCCTTCGACAAAATTCGCATCCATGATACTGTGGTCTGATTTAACGGACGTAATATCATAAGTGTTCACATCGAGCGTGCAGAACAAAGTCTTTTCGAGTCCGTTCTCATTAACTGCAGCGATAAATGTTGCAGCATCTCCGCTACTGGACAGATTGCTTATATATTCGAGCTTTACGTCATTGCCGAAATCCGGATAAACAGTCTTATGCTTATCTCCGTCAATGACACAGATTCCCCTGACTGCCTGCCAGTTTTTATCAAAGTAATCAAACTGGCAAACTGTCTTGCCGCCCGCTTCGACCATCGTGTTTATTTCTGCCTGCTTATTAACATCCGAAGGCAGTTCGAATGTAACCGGGTTTTTTAGTTTTCCCTCTTTGAAATCTATTTCATATATTGTATAAACCTGGCGTTCCTGTTCCTCGTCAACGTGTCTTAGCAGGGCATAGTAGCTGTCATTCTTCTTATAGACGGCGTTTGTTGCGTAATAATCCTCTTTATATCCGAAAAAAGCTCCGATGTTTACCTGACCAAGCAATTCCCCTTTATATGAATAATGTCTCAGGATCTCGTTGTTTCTGATGTTTTGTGACATCACCATAAAAGAAACAACGAAAGAATCCTCATCCGCGGCGCAGCATTTTGTAAGCAGCTGATACGAAGGCTCATTTAATTCCCCGTTTATCTCATCTGCCGTGATCTTAGTGATGGAATCATTCCACCAGGTCTCGTCCTCAGACACCTTCTTAGCCTTGGAAAGATCGTTGCCTCTGTTACCACACGAAGCAACACCAAAAAGCAGCGATACTGCTGCAAGAACACAGATAAACTTTTTCATATTTTCCCCACAAACAAATATCCCCAAAGGGCATGATTCCTATGGGGATATTATATTATTCGGGTTATTGAAATGCTCTTAAGAATTGATTAAGTTTTTATCCTCTCTCATCCAAAAGATTCTGGATCCTGTTCTGCGCGATCTTTGTTACCGCATCGAGGTCCTTCTGGCCAAGAAAATATGCCGGCATCTCTTCAGTCAGGATCATGCTTATGTCCGGATCTTCGGTCTTCATCTTAGAGCAGGTGAGGATTACGTTCTCGACAAAGTCGACATCCTTGGATGAGAAATCAGATAATCCTCCGGAACCGCCGCCGTTGCCGCCCATAAAACTGCTTCCGCCGTTAGTATAGTATGTAACCGCAGCAGAACCGGCGGTCTTATAAGCTTCACGGCTTAAGACGAACTCATCGTTCATGGCGATCTTTGTCTGAAACTCGTCTGTCAGAAGGAGCTTTACGAATTCGCCGCATGCCTTTATGTCCGTTGCTTGTGAAGATATCGCGACAGAACGGCTGGGGATAAACCTGGGACCCCGCCCGTCAAGTGACGGAAGACCAAGCATAACCACGCTTTTCCCGTGCGAGGCGATTCCCATTCCATTAAAATAATAACCGCCTATACCGGTACAGTATTCCATATATTCGCCTTTTGGAATTCCTTCGCCGCCCGACGCTTTCTCATACCAGTCATTTATGGAAATACCATTTTCGCGAACATTGTCTTTGACATAATCTGCAAGGATCTTGAATTCAGGCTTGGACAGATCGACTTTGCCTTTGCTTATGAATTCATCCCTCATGCTGTTAAAGAGCAGCGAAAAATATACTGCCTGGCCATAGACTATAGGATCGTTTCCGTTCATTACCTCGTCCGTGAATTTTTTATATTCATCAAGGGTAAAGCCTTTGCCCGAGCTCCCGGCGTTAGCAGTCTTAGTCATTATACCTTCCAGCTTGAAGCTTACCGGAAGCTGATAGAGTGCTCCGTCAGTTTTGGAACCTTCGATGATGTTTGTAAAGTATTTGTCCGGATCTGCATCCTTAACAAACGGAGTGAGATCAACAAGACAGTTTTTGTTATATAAACGGCTGAAGCTGCTGCAGTCTAAAAGGATATCCGGCGCGTCTCCGTTCATAATGTCTATTGCAAGCTTGTTGCCCAGACCCGAGTTGTTTCTGGTCTTTGTCATCATCCATACGTCTTCGTTATTATCATCATATGTATCGTCAATGATATCCCTGTCATCATAGCTAAAGGCGTATTCTATAAAGTACTTGCTGTTCGTTTCATTGAATCTCGCAACAGCTTCACCGGTTTTGTCATCTATTCCGTTGGGAGAATATATCTCCAAAACGGTCTTGCCGCTATGCGGATTTTTATCAGCTCTGGTAAGCTCTATGAGGTTGATCTTATCTGCCGTACGCCCCTCATATACAGAAGCATTATCGCAGCGTCCGCAGAACAGGATACGGTCATCAGAGCATTCCACCAGATTAAATCTCTCTGCAAGTCCGAAGTTAAGCGAACACTGATTGTAATCAAAAAGTTTTTCTGTCGTCTTCTTCTCTGCGTTGATTCTGAACAATCCGTCCGAATCCATGAAATAGATCGTTCCGTCAGGACTTATAAAACTGTTGTATAAAGAGACCTTGTCTAACCACTCATATTTTTTCGAGTCTGCAACAGTCAGTTTATTAGTCTCAAGGTCAAGCTCATAATAAACTTCCTCATTGAGATTGAAGCCTCTGCCGGCACTTACAGATATAATGGCCTTTTTATCGCCGTCAGCCAGAACATAATTGATATAAAAGCTCTTGTCTGACTGCTTAAGTTCAGTCTCCCTGACAGCACCGTCCGGAGCCTTCACATCGATCCTGCTGTAACGCTGGTTGGTCATTGTCTGATACACAGTAGTCTCGATCTCATAATCCCCGATGAAATAATGCTCCGAGAATGAATCATCACTGCTTGCTTTGCACGGACGCGTATCCAGAAGTTCACCGGTCAAAGGATCGTAATCTCTTTCTTTCAGATTGGTCTTCGCGGTTAACTTGCCGTTGTTTAAATATATATTGTTGACGAATGTCTCGCTTACGGTAAGATCCTTCTTAAGTCCGATCGTGTTCACCGTCTGCTTTGTATTGCGGTCAACGACTGCAATATAATCAAATTGATAATCTCTATAATTATATGTTTCCCAATCAATCTTATCATCCGGAGGAATCTGATATTCTCCACGCGTTTCAAGATAGTAATACTGATCATCCGAGGCAACACAACTCTGGTTTAGCCAGGACCCGGCAGCACGGCCTTTCTCTGCACCCGTCTCAACTTCGATAATGTTTGCATCAAACCAAGGTGAATCTTCAGAGATCTTCCTTATCTCTTTGTTCGATTTCCTTCCGCAAGATGCCGTTGCTGCCGCCATTGCAAGTATTATTGCAACAGACACTGCTTTAACCGTTATCCTTTTCATATCCTTTTTCTCCTAATCCCAATATCTGCGGCCGTATCAAAAATTAAACGGCTCTCTGCCTTCAGCTTCTTCTGCTTTCTTTACCCATTCAAAATCTTCCGCTTCGCAATCCGGATACTGCTTCGGCGAAGAATATGGAATATCCCAATGACTCATTCTGCTGTTGCCATCAGCATCATAAAGATATACGATCCAGCCGTACTTATGCGTCTCGGGAACTCCGCCAACCACTATGACTTCCTTTACACCATCCTCATGAACGATCTCATGACGGTAATAATCGGTGGCACTGCACTTGTCGGTAATATCGATCCATTCTTCTCCGAGCACCAGATACAGCCGTCCGTCTTTTACCCGGGCCAGCTCAACTCTTTTGTCACTGCTAAAACTCAACCACTGATATTCTTTCCCTGTATCAGGATCTGTTCCCCACTCAACTTCATCTCCGTTGACCATATTAAGATGGAACCGTTCAAATATCTTTTCCGCAGCATTAACTACAGTGTTCCTTGTGACAGGGATCACCATGATAAGGACCATTGCTGCAAGCACCGCGGCAACAGGGATCACCCAGACATGGCTGACGGACTTTTTGGAGACAAGCTTTGCCCTGATCTCATCAGACTTTGTTTCGTCCAGTTCGAATTTAGCGAAAACTGTTTTTATCTCTTTCATAATTAACGCTCCAATCTTTCTCTCAGCTGTTCCTTGCCTCTCTTGATCCTCATGGCTACTGCCGATTCCGAAAGCTTAAGGAGCTTTGCAACGTCCTTATAAGATAAGTCTTCGTAATAGTGAAGATATAAAGGGATCCTCAAAGTCTCATCCATCTTCATGAGATTGTCATAGACCTCTTTATCTTCGTCAGTGAGTTCATAGAAGCAAGCCAGTTCTTCCGACGCGGACTCCAGATCCACGCCCGACCTGTGAGCCGGCGACTTAAGCAGATTCCTGCAATCGTTTACCGTTACCTTCATCAGATAAGCCTTCTCACTGCCGGGCTTTAGAAACACCGTTTTGCTCAGAAGCTTAAGATACACATTCTGAACAATATCCTCGGCATCATGTTTCGAACCCAGGTATGAGAGCGCAAATCTGAAAAGATCGCCGGCATACTGATCAAACAATCTGACCACTTCGTCGTTTTTCAAATTCCTTCCTCCATATTTTGAGATCTCACTTATAAAACAATTCTGCCACGAGTTTTCTCACATGGAAAAATATTTTTTTCGAAAAATCTAAAAAGGCAGGGAAAATCGCCCCTGCCCGTCATGTGGTATATTTACGATAAGGTCAATGCGGAAAATATAGCCCGACACATCTGTCTTATATGCAAAAACACGGCATCTCTCACTCTCTGTCGTGTTTTTCCGCGGGGGCAGATGATAGCATTCGAACCAGAAGGAGGCCGGTTATGGACCAGATCAAGATAGGAACTTTTCTAAAGGAACTTAGAAAAGAACATAACCTTTCACAGGAACAGCTTGCTGAAAGATTCAATGTCTCATCAAGATCGATCTCCCGCTGGGAGAACGGCAACACTATGCCTGACATCAGCGTGATGATAGAACTGGCTGATTTTTACGACATTGACATCCGCGATCTTCTGCGCGGAGAAAGGAAGAGTGAGACAATGGACGAGAACTTAAAAGAAACACTGGTCATGGTGGCCGACTACACGGAAGCTGAGAAGGCAAAGATACTAAAGAAAGTATATATCTGCGGTCAGGGCATGCTGATCACATCGGTTGCCTCAATGATCATGTATTTCCTTTCATACTGGTTTGAAGGAATTGTACTGACACCGTTCCTGCTGATCCTCGCAGGCGGCATCTTTGCGATCAACACAATACTTGCAGGCCTTCAGCTCAAGGGCGAGATGAGCAAGGAGAAAAACAAGAAACTGATCAGGATCACGATCACAGTCTGGGTCGTAATCGCAGTAGTCCTGCTGATCTTCATGACATTCTTCCTGCCCAAGATAATAGTAACAGCGCTGGGATTAGGCTGATCTAAATAATTAATTCACCATAAAAAGCAGGGCCGTCTCTTATAGTGAGATGGCCCTGTGTGCATGTTCAGGTGTAATTCTCATCAACGGGCTGCCACTTCCATCACAAATCCAATCACAGAGAACAGATTGCAGAAGAGGGGATCTTACTTAACAGAGTAATCTTTATTTCTGCTGAGGATAACATGATGGAAAAAGGCTATATCCCTGAATTCAGGGATCTCTTCTGCTTTGCATTCAAGCTTATACATGTTCTCAAACCATTCCTCACCGGTCTTTAATTCATTTCTCTGTAATGCATAGAATATGCGGAGTCCATATATCCTGTCTATCTTAAGACTTTTCCGGCTGAACTCTTCCAATTCATGATCACCATACTCATTTATCGTTCCAAAATTTGCAGAATCAATATTCTCATTATCCAGAAGCTTCATCGCCTCATCGATGTTATACTCGAAAACGGCTTTCTGCATTATTTTGCCTGTTTTATTATGCTTGATAATCGAGATAAAACCATCTTCAGCAAGAAGTCTGCCAAACTCAAGCATTAATTCTTCCCGGTTCTCTATATACTCCAAAACATTGTGGCATATTATCACATCAAAAGAATGGTCTGGCATTTGTTTCAAGACATTGATATCGCCTGTTATCTGCCGGTATTCATTTTCCGAGAAGCGGTTCTTTATCATCTCTTCGTTTGGTTCAACAGCGGTCACTTCATTGCTTTCAGCAAAATGATCTGCCGTGTATCCGAAGCCACTTCCAAAATCAAGGATCCTCTTGCCCTGACATTTGATATTATGCCACGCTAATTCATAAAACAATTTGCCCCATGGCATTTTTATATATTCGTAATACCCCTGAACATTCATTTTTCCGTTCATCCTTAATGTTAATCCCGTCACTTAAAAAGTACGAAGACAGTCTTCTACAAGCGCATCGTAAGCCTTGGCATCAAAACAAAAATTGCAGTCGGCAAACCAGATCGTGTTATTGGGGTCCTGATAAATGGGGAATGTATAATTCATCCTCCGTCTATAGGATTCCTCGCGCCCATGGTTATCCCACAGCCATTTATTCCACTCATCGCTTCCGATCTTGTAATTATATATACCTTCTCCATACAGGACCCAGTCTTCATCGGTATACTTCTCGTATTGTGCCAATCCTGATAACGCTTCAGCTTTACTGTCCTCTTTGGAATGATCGATCTTGCCAATACGTTTCCATATAACCTGATCATCCTGTCTTACAACATCTGCCACAAGTACCAAACAGGAAAAATCCATGTCATCAGGGCAGCTTAATATCGGCGTAACAGCCTGCTTCTGTTCCAGGATATATTTCATGAACCTTGCATCGCATTCGAAGTCGAAGATGTTTTTCCAGCATATTGCCAGATCTATGGCAGGTAAAACAGACTGCAAAGGTTCTTGTGCCCCTGCAAGCCATTCGTCAAGATATTCATATAAAGGTTTCCCGTTAATGCAGAAAACATCATGCGGAAAGCCGGAAGAAGTCTTAAGCTGTTTAATCTCTAAAGTATCCATATTAATTATTTCGGCTTAACGTTTTTTCTACCTGTATCCCCTTGATCACAAGGATGTATTTTGATTTAACTTACATCATTCATACAAACATTTCTGCATGATGATCGCATCGCTGTAGGTATTGTTCGCAAACCACCATTTTTTGTATACTCCGATATCGGAAAAACCCATCTTATGGTAGAGCGCAATGGCTGCCATATTATCAGCAATGACTTCCAGCTCGATATTGCGAAGATTCAATTCCCGCGCACGTTCAATGATCTCTGTCATGAGTCTTGTGCCTATCTTCTTATTCCAATAGTCTTTTCTGACTGCGATCGACAACGTGGCATTGTGATGTAATCTTGGTGAGGGATAGCCGGAAAGTTCTGCTCGCGCAATGATCTCACCCTCTGCCAGTGCGATCAGGATTACACTGTTATCTGCTTCATGTGAAGCCTGAATGCGCCGTTTTACTCCTTCTACAGGCACTTTAAATCCTTCAGCTCCATGCATGAGATTATCGGATTCCCCGCCAACAATGTTCAGATAGGAGATCATTTCCTCAGCGTCATCAACTGTTGCTTCTCTGATAATTATGTTTTCCATTTTTCCTTTTCCCCCTTTTATTGCCGTCTTCTTTTCGCCATAGAAAACATGCGGCATTTACATAGAATACACGGATATTATAACATCGCATTTAACTTCCCTATATCCCGCGCACATAATAAAAAAATTATTGTTGAGATAGTGATTTATACCCTATAAGCGGTCTTCATAACGAGATATGGCTGCCGGTAAGAAGAAAGCACACGTGAGAAATTAATCCATTAATTCAGGTATTCTATCTCTTTGCAGTTGTTGAATCCCGCAAACTCTTTCACTGTCCGCTCGAGTGCTGTGTTCAGTATCTTTGTGTGGCGGATTCCGTCTTCCCACCAGATGTTCCTTACAGCAAGCACGCCTGTCTTCCTGTCCGGAACAGCTTCAATGCGGCCGACGAATCTGTCGCCGAAAAGAACCGGAAGTGTGTAATAGCCGTACTTACGCTTGTCTGCAGGGGTGTATATCTCCCACGAATACTGAAAGTCCCATAACGCTAAGATAAGGGCCTTGTCCCACATCAAAGGATCAAGAGGTGCAATAAACGACATCCTGGGCTTAAGATCGGCTGTTCCTTCGATGACATCTCTCATGAGTTCTGAATCTTCAGATCTGTAGTAGAAAGGCTGCTTTATGCCTTCCACCATTATGGAGATTATCTTCCCTTCATCTGTCAGGATCTCAAGAGCCTTTTTGCGCTTCGCAGCGTTTATATCTATGCCTAAGAACGCCGTGCTGTTCTTATCCCAGAGAAGGCCTAATGCACCAATGCGCCTTAAGACGCGCCAGCACATGAACTCCTCATCTGTCTTACACGGATTCTCCGCCTCAAGGATATTTTGAGGAAGGTGCCTTGCTGCAAGATCGTAGTATTTACGGCTTCCCTTCTTGTGGTGAATAACAAGTTCACCGTCTGTATAGAGCTGTTCAAGAACAGATCGTGCAGCCTGGGAATTCTTCTGCCAGTTTCCGCTCCAGTGCATCGATGAGTGCCAGAAGATCTCGCCTTCTATGGGAAGGGAATCGCTCGATACAGGACCATTCGCTTCGATATATCCGATTGCCTCTTTCTCAAGTTTTTTAAGTCCCTTGAATGTACGCCCGAGTTTTCTGCTCCTTTCCCTGTATGACGAGAAATACGGCCAGTCTTCAGAAGGCCAGATGGAGAGTTCCTTATCCGCATAATCGACGAGTTTTCTATCCTTATAGAGAAGGTCGTGGAGCATTGTCTTTTTGAAGTTTTTTACTCTGGACTGAAGCGTGAGTTCAGCATTCTTACCGCATACATCAACAGGATCGAACTGGATGCATCCGGCCTGACAGACATAAGCATAAGCACCGTCCTTGCCGGTGAAACGGTACTTGCCGATCAGCCCCTGCTTTGCGAGTATGAACTGTCTTGCCTGTTGTCTGGTTATAGTCTGCATAATTAAATTTATTCCGTTCTTCAGTCTCTAAAAGATAAATAATTCAAAGCGGATACAGTCTGATCCTATCCAAAAATTTGCTTACTCTCCTTAAAATCAGATCATTTCAGGTGAACGATCCACTCATCACCTTCAACAGTATACTGAAATTCATTTAAATCCGGATCATTCAGCACTTTCAAAAGGTCATGAAAATCATCAACAACATTTACTTTAGAAAGGTCATCAATATCTATCCACTCCATCTCTCCTTCATCCGAGGAAATAACCGTCCCTTCGAATTCCGTCGCTTTGAAAAGCATTACAATGTACCGGCCGTTCTCTATCGGAAACTGTTTGACGCCAACAAGCCTTGGGTTAGTAATAGTAAGTCCTGTTTCCTCTTTCATTTCTCTTACTACTGCATCTACAAATGATTCGCCGGGCTCAACATGACCTCCCGGAAAAGTATAGCCTTTCCAGTCCTCTTTAACCCTGTTCTGCAATAATATTCTGTTTCCGTCTTGAATAAGGCACAAGACCGTTAATTCTACGTTTTCCGTTTTATGTTCCATACTTGTATCTGTTCGTGCTATAAGCAAATAACTTCTTTCTTGCAACCAAATATCAAAAGCAAAAGTTACTTTGCCTGTTTAAGGTATGCTAATAGTTCAGCAATATCACTTTCGAACTCTTCATCGGGTATCGGATGATTGCCGCCTCCTCTAATTCAAATGCTTTGGGTTCGCTTTTTCTGATAAAAGTTGAACCCGTCCTCAACCTTTATAATGCGATATCCTAATTTTCCGTAAAAAGCATTCGTCCGTTCATTCCAACATGGGGTATCCAGATTAAACTCAGCAGCACACGGGAAATTCTTTTCTATGCATTCCATCAAAAGAATTCCGTAACCTTTTCTGTGATAGATGCTGTCAATAAAAATCCTGCCAATGTATACGCTGTTATTCGTTTCATCCGGAAATAATATGGCCGCTCCTACCAGATCTTTTTCTATCATTGCCTGATACAGATGCCCCTCCCGGGCCATTTGTTCATGCCATTCCACCGAATCAAATCCGGGCGGGCAGTCACCTTTTGTACCACCGACATTTACATCTGTTTCAAAAGCTCTGACAGACATATTTACGATATTTTCTATCTGATCTGCTTCTGCTTTGACAATAAACATCCCTATTCTCCCAACGGTCTTACAAACTCAGTTTTGTATCGATCCTTTTATCTTTCACTTCTCAAGTTATCTCCCTGCCAGCGTATTTCTGACCGATTTTGTGTCATTGCTTTCATTTAAATACCATTCCCGTCCGTGTACTCACACCTGTTAGACGGATGAAGTTCAATTCCGTTACAGAAAGGAATGTTTATTTTTTCCGGGATCAGAATCCTGTTGATTTTCTATACCAAAAATATCAAATCCCATGTTGCATTATTCTGGAAGATATTCATATCTTCTTCAAATAAAAATACTTACTAAGCTTAGAATCATTATCCTTCCGGATAAATTCCAATTCATATCCAAGTTTTTTATAAAACTCTGGTGCCTGAAACCCAAATGTTGTAAGCGCTATTTTTTCATAGCCCTTATCTTTGTATGCATTCTCTACAGCCTCAACAAGTTTACTGCCAACGCCCTCTCTTCTGTATGCTTTGGCAACAATCAGATCTCCGATATGCACCTCGTTATAGTATGCTCTACCAGTGATAACTCCTGCAATTTTGCCATCATCTTCTGCCACAAAACAAAACTCTTCGAAGTTAAGTGCAACGTCACAATCAGCAGCATACTCTGAAAACGCTACATTTATGAATTCTCCTATTCTGTCATTCTCCTCAACTCGCTTGATTTCCATTTTTTGTTCTCCCCGTTAATCAGATATCCTGTAGATTATTTTGACTTCAAAGGTTTTGTTTTCTGTTTTCGCGGGCTATCACTTATTGTTTTCGAAAAAGGGATACTCTTTTTCTGCTTTAGCATTTGATCGAAAACTACGTGTTCTCTCTTCTTTTTCCCCATAATCAAAATCGCTTCCTTCAAACACTATTCTTT
>JAEEGK010007754.1_pt1 | contig 25543 bp, 26 predicted proteins | sample 8958771 | NCBI WGS metagenome assembly JAEEGK01 (sample SAMN16246547, study PRJNA631951) | gut metagenome | biome: gut microbiome; feature: rumen; material: SC-attached | host: Bos | place: Iran: Karaj | collected 2018-10
TTATAGGCAGGACCAAGAACAGATTATTCAGGTTCTGATATGTATGATTGTTGCTCCCAAGCGGCGCTATTATGATGATCACAAGCGAGATAACTGCGAGAAGCAATGTCTTTTCATCAGTGTTATCATCCCTGTTTTTAACCGAACGTATAATAGCATATACATCTGCTATAAGACTGGCAATTAGCGCCATCATCCCCCACTCGTACATGCTCGTATAGTCTTCATAATATCTGAACGAGAACATTCCCCGTCCCCAGAAGAATCTGAGCATTACTGCTATCACAGCCATAAAAAAGCATCCGGCAGATACGAACATCACAGTTTTGTAAGTCGGATTCTTATCGTCTGAATATCTTGACAATAAAACCTTATCCATCAATATAAATATCAAAACCCCAATAGCCAGTACTATCAGGATCACTATGAACCACTTAAAACTGCGTATATAATCCTTAAGTGTTCCTGTTATCATAGCAAGAGGAGTATAACTCTCATCAGTCGAGGTTATTCCTGCAAGTCCTGATATCATATCAGATAGACCACCTAGTCCGAATGTAGCTATGATCATCGCGATGCAGATAACAAGACCTAAAGCATATCCTGCAATACATACAAGGGTCTTTTTCACAATTCTCTTTTTGTAAATAATCCCCCATACCCACAATACAACTATCAAAGCCATCTGGGTAATATTCGGGATCCTGACAAACACATTCGCACCGAGTATTAAGCCTGCCAGGAAAAAGAGCTTTTTATTCTCCTTAACAATACCCTTATACAAAAGTAAAGCTCCCGCTACCATAAAAAGGTACGAGAGATAATTATACAGTATCCCTGTTGGGATCCAGCAGAAACAAACTGCTGCAAATTCGGCAATAAAAACGTTTCTTGCGTCCAAGTCATCTTTAAGGACAAAATATACGATCAATGCAATGGCCGATAGCACCAGCCCTGTGTATATATTTGCAAAACGTAGCTGGTGTGCTCCAGGCAGTTTAAGGATGATCGATCCGATCTTGTTGGATAAAAAAGTCGATATTACCCACATACCTTCAAGCCTGTCAGCAAACATATAATTGCCCAGGCTGTATGTGCTGTCGGATATATCAACTCCCTGATCATAGTTTATAAGCGGAAGGATCAGAAGTATGATCGGATATATCACAAGTTCTATTATTCTCTTGTATCTGTCATAGAGTCTTTGAAACATTATTTTGCCTTCTTAACAAAAGCCTTTACAATCAATGCAAACAACTTGCTTCGTAATAAATCAACTATGCATCCGACTACAAAAACGATCACAACAGCGATTATCATCCTGCATAAGCTTACAGGAAACAATTTGGAAGTGTTAGCCCAGAGTAAATACGGCCACAAAAGTCTAATCCCTATATTCTCATGAAATAGATAAACACCAAAAGTCAGAGGTGCCACGGCACATATAATATCAGATAATTTTCCTGGTGCTATCTCTGTATATTTCCATATGTAGAAGAATGCTAACGAACTAAACAATACCAGTATGTAGTTATATGAGTATGTCATGTCCGTGTAATACTCAAGTTTTCCGGTTTCTCTGCATATTACTCCTGCAACAGAAGCTATACCCCAGTTCAACAGTACAGAGACTACATACATCGATACAGCTTTTGCTTTGGAATCAAAGAACTTTATATCATACATCCTTATATAGCCCGCGATCAAAAACAGACATATAAACCATCCGAAATCATATCCGTAATTGTCTGTCGGTATTAAATATGGATTGATTGATTTCGGTATGCTAAAGAAACATAAAAGGGCTATGATTATAGTCTTTAACTGTTTTTGAGGAAGATTCTTGACAGCTATAGCAAGAACGGGACTTAACATATACATGATCACATAGGCGGTTGCAAACCAGTAGTGCTCATACTCTATCGGAAGGAATACATAAAGCCAGGCTCTCAGATCGTAATCATACGATAATCCAGCCTTATATAACAGGCTTTGAATAAAATCAGGCTGAATCTTCACAACCAGCAGATACATGATCACACCGACAAGTATTGAATAAAACAGCACCTGACATACAAGCTTTACTACTTTACCGACACGCCATTTTGCATTTATAAGGAAATATCCGCTTATTAATACGTAAACATTAACTGCCACGTTGCAGAATGCTTCAACCAGCCACCACAGATGATTATTTGCAGATCCGTCAACAGATAGTGACTGTGACATGTTTCCCTTTACTATGTAATGCAATGCGATGACCATGAGCATCGCAATTATCCTTACGAGCTCAAAATTTGCCTGACGCTTTTTTGCTTCAACCAACATCATTTTCTCCTTCAGTTTTAGCCGTTTCTTCCTTAGTCTCTTCCTTTTTGGGTTTCTTAAATATGAACAGTTTACTTAGCACATAATTGGTAACGATGACAACAAACTGGCCTATAAGTTTTACGACCATCTGTCCTATGCCGTGATCATATCCCATTAAGTTACAGCCTATCCATATGATGATATCCTCGAGTATCAGCGTAAAAAGTCTGGCTGCAACAAATGATACAAACTCTTTCGCAACCCCCCTTAAAGAGCCTGCTTTGCTTCTGAAAACAAGCAGCTTATTTGTTACAAATGTAAACAGGACGCAGATGATCCAGTTTATGGTGTTTGCAAATACTTCCGGCCAGTCCCATTTACCGGCAAAAAGCCAGAACAGAAACATACTAAGAAGAAAAGCTACACCTCCCCAGAAAAGATAATCGATCCCTTCTCTGTGTTTCTGATAAAATTCCCACAATTTTTTCAAAACAATTACCTCGCAATCATATCCCAGTTAAGAGGCTCCCCCATCTTAACATCTTTTATAAATCTCTTTCCTAGTACTTCACCGTAGTACTTTGTATGAAGGCCAACTCCCGGACGAACCGATTTAATGTTTTCATCCGTTATGATATTGCCTGCTTTAACATCTGCAGAAACAAACAATGATCTTGAAAGATGTCTTTCCTTCATCTGAGCTTCAGTGAGTCCGTATTCACTTTTTCCAAGAGCTTTTTCAATGATACGGATGTTATCGACCATCTCCTTAAACTCATTAGGCTCCATTGAAAATCCCGAATCTACTCCTCCATCAGCTCTTTTAAGTGTAAGATGCTTTTCAACCATCTTTATTCCCAGGGCTGCAGCCCCGATAGGAACTGTACTTCCCATAGAGTGATCTGACAGACCTACAAGACAATCGTATTCATTTCTTAATGACGGGATCATGTTAAGATTTATATCTTCATAAGGGGTTGGATATGAAGATACGCATTTTAACAAGAATACTTCTTCATTCCCTTCCTCTTTGCATATCTGCAAAGCAAGATCTATATCCTCTTTTAGAGCAATTCCTGTAGCAAAGATAACGGGCTTATGCTTTGAAGCTGCTCTTCTTATAAGCTGCACTTCATTTATCTCAAAAGAAGCTATCTTATAAGCAGGCATTTTCCATTCTTCCATAAGATCTATGGCTTCAAGATCAAACGGAGATGAAAAGCATTCCATACCGAGGCTGTTTGCCAACTCTTTAAGAACAGGCTGCCATTCATAAGGAGTGGCTGCCTCGCAATAAAGCTCGTAGAGATTTCTTCCCTTCCACATGCCTTCTTTTAGCATAAAGTGATCATTATAGCAGTTAAGAGAAAGGGAATCTGCTGTATATGTCTGAAGCTTTATTGCATCAGCCCCGGCTTCGTGAGCTGCATATACTATCTCTTTTGCCCTTTCTAGGTCACCGTTATGATTGCCGGAAAGTTCTGCCACACAAAAGCAGGGATGATTTTCTCCGACTGATTTATTTCCTATCTTAAATTCTTTCTTCACTTATCTTCTCCGTAAAACTATAAAGTATAAACATATATTGTATAAGGACTGTCATGACCTGAGTATGTCCCTTTCAGTTCAAGTCCAAGTTCATCCGCATTCGAAAATTCTATTCTTGAGAAAATATATCTGCAATCCAAGTTCTTTAATTCATCGATATTTACTATCAGTCTGTTATCATTTAATTCCATAACCCTGAGAGGTGCATATGTATTCTCATCAGAACCGGAGTACAGACATACCCTTGCACCCCAGCCTTCAAAATAGTCTTTTAGTGAAGGAGATCCGGCCAGTGCAGGTTCTATCACCTTTAACCATTTCTCCTTGTATTCCTGAGAGTACATTCCAAGATATCCGTCTACGGTAGAAATACCGTTAAACTGAAGTATCGCCGGATGTAATCCATAAGCTGCCGACCACTCACCACTGTATCCGATATCGTCAGTTATATGAGCAAAAAGATCCGTCGAATAAAACTCTCTGTAATTTACCATCGTGGTCTCAGAATGCTTTAGGATCTTATAAGCATAATTATAACATGTGTAGTAAAAATCGTTATAAATCGCAGGCGCAAACATGACAATGACGACTGCTATAGAAGCTATGATATTTGCCAGAAGTTTTCTGTTTTCTTTACCGGTATCATATAACCTTGTAAGTATGAGAAGTAGCTCAACAAACCACAGGAATGGATTAAAAAAAGCTGTTCTTGCAAATTCAAACCCTGTAAGTTTGGGAACAAGATGCTCTATAAGTGTCCTGAATGGTTCATACTGATACAGCCCAAATATCAGACAGTTAAACACCATCCATAAAAAGATCAGATTTACGGGTTCCGTAAGTATCTTTTTTGCCTCATTTCTTTTTATATGCAAAACATTTATTATGATCAATCCGATTATACAGACCCAGAATACAAAGTATGCATGATCATCCTGACTGTGAAATGATGTTTTAAAGAATTCTTCACCTGCCGCTCTCATGGCTTGACCAAATGTCAGATCTCCGTGGTCCATTGTAGCTCTGATAGTAACAGTATCATCAAAGAGCATGGCATTAAACAGACGGTATTCCCACGTAATATATCCTGCTGACAATACACATATCGCTACAGCGATAGTCTTTGGAAATCTCTTTGAAATGATCCAGACAATGATGAAAGCGCATACCATATAGCAGAGGATAAAAAATCCATGATATGAAAAATACGAGATAAGCGGATAACAGAATACTCCCAGATACAGCAGCATCCTTTTCTTTAAATCATCTGTTCTGTAAAGTCTAAGTAAAAGCCATACGATAACAGGTACTGAGGTGAATGCAATACCATACGCAGGAAATACAGGTATCATACCGTATGCCGCAGCAATAACGATTATGATCGGTCTGTACTCAGAGTATCTATCCTTATATACTTCTTTTGAAAGCAGAATAAAACCGCAAAATCCGATAGCGATCTTTAACAGATATCCAACATAGTATGCCACACAGCTTGGAAAAACTACGAACAGGAAATTATAAAGCAAAAACTCAGAGCCCAAGAGATCCCTGCTGATACCATGCAGCATCGGCATATCCACATTATGTGCAAAGAACGCATGGTTCAGTTTTATCATCTGATAATGGGCAACAAAAAGATCCAGATTGTCATGTATCTGGATATATCCGCCGTCTCTAAAGATCAATATAACTAAGACTTGCAGGGCAAAAAACGTACCTGCAAGCCATATATACCATTTTTCTTTGATACTCCCTAATAATTTACTCATGATTCCTATTTATTTTGCCAAGTATTACAACATCAAGGAATTGCCCGTCACAGAATACAGAATCTCTAAGAACTGCTTCTTTTTCAAAGCCACAATGCAAAAAACTGTACAGTGAAGGATAATTATCGACTCTGACTCTTGCATATATCCTGTGAAGTTTAAGCACGTTAAAAGCATAATCTACAGTGAGATTTAGGATCTCTTTTCCGATTCCTTTGCCTCGTACGTTATCTTCACCTAAAAACACGCCATATTCAGCTTTTTTATTCTCGTGGTCGATATCCCTAATATAGGTGCATCCTATCGGCCTGTCATCACTGATATCACAAACAACAAACTGAACGACTTCTCCTGTCTCAACTCTTTCCTTAAGCCACTTAGTATGACTTTCGGCAGTGAATTCACCTCTGTAGAAGAAGTACTTCTTTACATTTTCCTTATTTCGCCACTTAACTATCTGATCCGTGTCTTCGTATGTTATAGAGCGAAGATATACTCTTTTACCCTCAATCCTTATCTGTTCCATATACTCACTAATTCCCGTTAAATAATGTTTTGCGGATGCAAAAGCTTGTACTTTACCTGAGCAAGTTCCCAGTCATGTTGTGTATCTATATCCTGAACTTCCATCTCATCAAGTACCATCGGGATGATGTTTCCCTTCATAAGATTTCCTGTTTCTTTGAAAGCCTTTGTTTTAAAAACATAAAACTGGCCTGCATCGTGATAATGCTTTTCAAGATCCTGAGATCTTGAAACAAGATATTCAGGATATTTAAAAACAAGCCTTCCATCCTCTATAACAAGCGCTCTCTGTGGAGGATATGAAAATCCAACAACCGGAATCAGAGTGTCTGCGTCAGATTTCCTTAGCGTCTCAACTGCCTCTTTAAGCCTTTCTGATGTAATAAACGGAGCTGTGGGATAGATGCAGCATGCCATATCAAAATGCATGCCTCTTTTCTCGTATTCATCCAAAACTTCCAAAAGGACATCCGCTGTAGTGGCATAATCCGATGCAGTTTTCTCGCTTCTGAAAAAAGGCACCTTAGCGCCAAATCCTTCTGATATCTGCGCTATCTCTTTGTCCTCAGTAGAAATCATGACCTCGTCAAATACTCCCGATTTAAGAGCTGCCTCAATTGAATAGGCAATAATAGGCTTAGAACAGAACTCTTTTATATTCTTTCTGGGGATTCTCTTACTGCCGCCTCTTGCAGTAATAATCGCAAGTGTCCTCATAATCTGATCCTCCTATTCAAAGAAGAACTTTTCTTCTACAGATCTAACTCCGTACACCCTGCCATGGGGCTGTTCAAAGCTAGGAATACTCTTTCCCTCGATCATATCTATCCACCATGAAGCATCATTAAATCCTAATCTGTATCTGAATCCTATAGTACTTGATATTCTCGGATTGATCTCAAAAACACAATAATCGGAATTCTTTTTCCTCATCTGGATATTCAGCGAGCCTTTTAGATTAAAGATCTTTGCTATTCTTCCTGCCAAAGTCTCAACTTTTTCATCATGTACAAGTTCTACGTAACGACTCATTCCGCCAAAGCCAAGTTCACGCTTAAACAGTATATAATTTGTAACCTGACCGTCCGAGAAGACCGTTAACGTATACTCTTCATCTATATCACCAACATACTCCTGAACGATAGGATCTTCCATATATTCCAGTGATACATTAAGCTCATTCTCATCGTTTACAACATACACACCATGCGATCCACAGCCGAAACGCTCCTTTACTATCAGCGGAAAAGAATGTCTGATCTCATCACCCTTTTCCCATGTCTGCGGAGTCAAAATTCCGTTATCAGAAAGAAAAGACGCAGTTTTCTCCTTATTCATAGCTATATCAAGGACAAAATCCTCGTTGATAACTATCTTGCAGTCGCTAAAACGTTCCTTGTTTTCCATGACAATCTTTATCTCAGGTTCCGTAACAGGCCAGAAATAATCAACTCCCTGCTTAAGCAAACCTAAGATAAAGTCGATCCATTTTTCTTCATCACTATAAGGCGGACAAATATAGAATTCGTCCACCATATCATAAGATACGTTATAGTTTCTGATATCGCATCCAACTATATGAAGGTCATGATCTGAAGCTTTTATTGCTTTGATAAGACCATAACCTATATCCCCGCCTACAGCGGTAATCAGTATCTTTTTCATCTAGTTTATTTATACTTCCCCTTTAAGTATTTATACACATCTTTTTCGCCATCTATTTTTTCAGACATAGAAAGCAGTTTATCTATATCAATATCAACTGATTTGAAATCGATTCTCCCTGTTTCAGTATCCAGAATACAATAACTGAATCCATGGCCATCTCTTGGCTGTCCCAGACTTCCAGGATTTATGATCATTGTATCTTTTATTCTTCTGCACATTCTATAATGAGTGTGACCAAGTATGAGATAATCGTACTTTCCAATTAAAAAGGTTTCATCTATTTCTGTGTCAGGATATATTCTCTGCTCCAAGAAATCTACATTTCCGCCATGATATATACCAAACCTTTTACTATCTATCATTAACTCAAGATGATCCGTCAACCCCTTAATAAAGCCCAACTGTTTATCAGTTATATCAGCCAAATAAGAACTTCCATATTTATTGATCAACTCTGGCGTTATGTCTCTGCCAAGATAATACTCATCATGATTGCCTTTTACTGCATAAAGATTAGTTATTGCGCTCAATCTATCGATTATCTCAGACTGATCATAAAAGTATCCCCATATATCACCTGCGAAGATATATGCATCCACATTTCCAGTTTCATTTGAGATCATCTTGTCAAAGGCTTCGATGTTACCATGAATATCAGAAAAGACACAGATTTTCATACTGCTTTTTCCCTCATGGACTGAGGATTCCAGTTGAGCAGATATCTATCAATAATTTGATCCGCGATATCTTCAGGTTTTCTCAATACGCCGCGTTCCTTGTACTCAATAAATGTATCAACCCTGTTAAATATATTTTTATCGGTATTTCTTATCTTGGCTTGCATGTCGGTATCTACAACACCTGGATCAAAGGACACAATTTCATAATCTGGATTCTCTATAGCCAGAACCGAAAGAAAAGAATTCAAATATGCTTTAGATGCACAGTAATTTGCCCAGCCAGTGAGAGGATGGTCTGCAGCTCCGCTGTCCATATTTATAACTCTTAGTCCAATATCGTTCTTTTTGCAATATTCAACAATACGATTCAGTATAAGTACATTTCGAGTGATATTGCCATATATCATCTCTTCAATCTCTTCAGTCGCAAATGTACCTATCGAAGCTATCGGGATGATAGAAAAAGCATTGAGTATAAGGACAATATTCTCTGCCCGTTGTTCATCCCCATCAAGGAGATTTATCAGACCAGAAAAGTCATCTTTATCCTCTAGCAAATACCCTTCAGGAAAAAGCCCTTCCTTATCAAACATATCCTCATACTTCTGTTTGTTTCTGTAAACACAATACAGTTTACCAATATCGGAAGATATTATCTTTTTTGCCAGCTGGAATCCAACCCCTCCAGTAGCACCAGTCAATATAATCTTTCGCATATCAGCCTGATACCTTTTCAAAATCTGATGCAGGATGCTTACATATCGGGCAGATGAAATCTTCTGGAAGTTCTTCACCTACATACTCATATCCGCATATCTTGCAGCGCCATACAGTCTTACCATCTTCAGTCTTCCTTACTGCTTCCGGCTTAGGCTTGATGTCACTCTGATAATATGCATAAGTAGCAGACGGGTCATCTGATAAGACTTCCATAGCTACTGGCACTGCTATAAACAACGTGTGAGAACCAAGATCAACTGTCTGCTGAACATACAATGAAAAATATGCATTGGTACCCTTTGTGATATAAGGGACTTCATTAGGAGAATACTCAAAATCCTTAAAATCAGCAAACTTATCAACATCTCTTCCCGACTGGAATCCAAAGTGTTTGAAGAGTTCGAAATCAGCTTTCTCACTAATTACAGAAATATTGCATTTTCTGGTCTTCATGACCATGTCGTGAGTAAAGTTTGCCTTATTTATCGCGAAAGATATCTGATTAGGCTCTGATGCCACCTGAATGGCTGTATTTGTAATGCAGCCATTTGCCTTATCACCGTCTTTAGCCGTCAAGACGAACAATCCATATGAGAGTTTATACATTGCCTTGTTATCCATAAGTAACCTCCTTATTTTCTATAACCCATAATCCATATTATTTTATCATTATTGGCAGTGATTAGCAATTTCTTCAAAGCTACGTGGACCAAAGTTTAGATATTAATCAAACGAAAAATCATTTCATTATTGAAATTTTATCGCAGCTGCGATAAAATTTGTATATGAATAAAGATTTCAAGTTATACAACAGACTAAATGCATACAACTTAAACCTCCATCAGCTCAGTGATAGATCGGGTGTTGCCTATTCAACAATATACAACCTTTTTACAGGTAAAAAGGATATCTCAAGTGCTACTATCGAGAGCCTGTACAAAATATCTAGGTTTTTGGGAATGACCATGGATGAACTATATCAAAGTCTAACCAGTACAGATGCGTCAGCCAAGATATTTCCTGACTTTTTACTGATGTGGGAGGATGAAGTGATTTCTTCTGTGTCAGTTGGTGATAAAACAGTTCATATTGACAGATTTATTCTTCACCCTGTTAAGCAGATATTCTACAAGGATGATATATCAAGATTCGAATTCGGAGAAATCCTCCGCCATCGATGCTGGGATGAATCTCGTCCAGACATGAATAACCTGCTTAGTCTTATCGGCCTAAAAGAATTTAACCCTTATGAAATCTGTGAAAAAACCCACGGGAAAATGGTTCAGGATGATACCTGGTTTAAATTCGAAGGAGAAACGTTGACATATAAAATGTTGAAAGGATAAACTATGCTTTCTGAAATAAATATTGATTCGAATTATCTGATTACCGATTCAGGTACAAGTGATGGTACTCAAATAAAGTATTACTATGACAAAAAATGGTATAAAATAGACCGCTATGGTGAAGAAGGTACTTGCGAGGAACTTACTTCGAAAATTCTTGAATTAAGTGGATTTGACGGGAATGAATTCGTTCAATATAGACAGATTTTAATAAATGGTCAGCCAGGATGTGTAAGCGAAGATTTTCTCTCAGAAGATGAAAGATTCATAACTCTATATAGACTGCATCTGAATACTATAGGCATAGATCCGGCCATTATCACTTCAAAAATGGATTATGATGATGCGATTGATTATATAATTAACTTTGTTAAGGAGCAGACAAGAATAGATATTACAAGGTATCTAGCTAATACCTTTATGCTTGATTCCCTGATACTAAATGAAGACAGACACTTCAACAATCTAGGTCTTATATATTGTAAAGAAGGATTCAGACCCGCTCCAATCTTCGATAATGGGAAAAGTCTTTTTATTGGCAATCCTCGTTATGACTCTACAATAAGTATTAAAGAAAATAAAAAAATGGCATTTGCAAAAGCATTCAGCGGAAGTTTTTCTTTAAATCGAAATTATCTAGAAAAACATGCTACACTTTCTCTTAACTTACCGGCAATAGAAACGTATCTCAAGAGTAAAGATTTATCAAAAGATAATATATTCTCAAGGTTATATAAACTTATTACTGAAGGATAACTCTTCTCAATGAATCAACCAATACATCTATATCATTATAAGAGATGTTTCCTATATGTCCTACTCTGAACATATAATCAGCATACGTTCCACCATTGGGGCAAACCCAGATATTGAATTCGTCTTTCATTCTATCAACTATTGTTCTTGCAGATACACCCTCAGCATGAAGGCATGTTACTGCATTCGATGGCGATTTAGAAATAAATTCTAATGGAAGATCATTTATCTTGTTTCTAAAATATGTCGCTAAACCGTGAACTCGCTCAATCTCTTCCTTTGGACCGCCGTTATCTTTTATCATCTGGAGACGTTTGTTTATCTGCAATAGGGTAGACACTGCAGGAGTAAAAGGAGTCTGACCTCTTTCTGCATTTGACAACGCATCCTTTATATCCATATACATGTTTTTATACTCACTAGCATCTACTCGTTCTAACGCTCTTGGAGTTAATGTTAGCATAGATATTCCAGGTGCACAGGCTAGAGCCTTTTGTGAGCTTGTTATCATCACATCGATCCCCATTGCTTGCATATCAAGTGAATCGGCTAAAAATGCGCTTATGGCATCTACTATCAAAAAAAGATTTCCAGACTCACAAAACTTTTTTATAACATCCATATCATAGAGTACACCTGTTGAGGTTTCATGCATGTTAACAATTAGTGTTGTATAATTAGCTGGATTGTAATTATCTAATAAATCCGCTGTGAGTGCTTCTCCTAAGTCTAATTTCAGCTCATCATATGGTATACCATGCAATTTGCATAAATTTACAAATCTTTGTCCAAAACCTCCACCATTTATTATGAGAGCTTTATCTCGAATGGATAATGTGCTAACTATCGCCACTTCCATAGCCATAGTACCTGATCCTGTCAAAAAGACAGTTCTACTTTTATCGGGCGCATACGAAAAATCCCGTATGTTCTTCTCATTATCCTTCATGATCTCAGAGAATTCCGCTGTCCTAAAATACGGAATCTGCTGTCCACCAATATTTAATATCTCATCCCATGTCATAACAGGACCAACTGTAAAATTCAACATAATTAACACTATACCTCTTTCGCCTTAAACAACTACATCATGATACTGATTCCAATAGTCTACTCATACTATACCTTAAGTCATCAATAATCAATCTAATAACATTGAGACATGCCACTCTAAAACCATTACCTCTAGTTTCGTATATTTTCAGCTTTTTTAAATACTACACTATAGACATATCAAATTCTCGCCACGGTATCTCTGTGCTCATTGCGACCATTTCATGTCTTGAACCACACTTTTTCGGCGTACGCCAATCTCCATAATGCTTTTCAAGAATCCTTTCATACTCTGCAGGGCAACGAATAGTAGTATTCTCAAACGGCAATTCCACATACGAGTCATATAATGTTGCATCCCACATCAAAGAATCTAGATGAACTCTAGAGGATGTTGCCCCTATTATTTTGGTTGGTTGGTTTACCATAGCACATGCATTTAAATATGCCCATTTTATTTCTTCAATAGACATAGATTGTTTAACGCAACTATAGTATGGAATAAAAGCTTCATATTCAGGATTCGGACGTTGCCCTCTTTGTATTTGAACATATGCATTATAACCTCGAATGCATTTCCAGAAATACATGATCGTTTCTTTCTGAATACTTCTTTCAGTATCTAAATCAGGAACAAAAAAAAGCGGAAAAATATCTATGAAGATTCCTTTGTCATAATTAGGTCCAACATTTTCGTATTCCCATTGTGTGAATCCCGTGGTATCGCTCCGTCTTAAACGACTTGCACTTACTTCACCTTCCGCTTCAGACAAAAAGCTCTGAAAGCAATACGGATACTGGCACTCTAGTGGTGCCACTTTCAACAATGTTTTGTAATCGTCCCATGGAAGAACCAAATCAATATCATCATCCCAAGGAATAAAACCTTTATGTCTTGCTGCCCCAAGGAGAGTGCCCGCGGATGCTGAATAACTTAGATTGTATTTCTTGCATATATTTTTGAATTTTTCAAGCAAATCAAGTTCTACATTCCACAGTTTATTGTTCTCTTTACATCCCTTATCCATATCTTCACCTGTAACCTGTTCGTATTTTTTGACTGGTTCACAATATACAGTTCATATCATCCTAATTAGCGAAACACTACTATCCTTTATACATTACAGTTGTTTTATCATTATCATAATAATATCCCTCAGCATATACTAAAAGCTGTTATGCCAAGTAAAATTCGTTCTTCATCAAGAATGCATAAAAGGCTATCGCAGACATTAATTCCTAAACCTGTATAGATTTATTTCTGGTATTGAAAACATTTGTATCTCTTTTTTGTCATATATTCTTTTCCAACATTGTTAGACTGAAAGTGGCAATAAAAGCTGCCTCGAACTCACAACCTAAATACTTTAATTAACCCACTTTTATATATTTCGCTAGAGTTGCTATACTAAATGCACCTAATTTCTCGTGCAGAGCTAAACTAGCAGAATTATTATAGTTTACAAATCCAACCTTAGATATCCCTTCTGATGCCAAAACATTACAAGCATAGTTTTCGACATCTGCCGCTAATCCCCTTCTTCTATAGTCAGGATGTACAATCACCCCCCCTACTAAAGCAAATCCTGGAACTTCACCATAAGTGCTACAAGTTGCAACCACTTTACCATCCATTTTAACAACAAAATATCTACTGAAGTTGCTATCATAACGATCATATAATTGATCTGACAAAACCTCTCTATCATAAACGCTAGTATACTCGGGGTCTGCCATTAGTAAATCAACAATTTGTAATATATCGTCTCTTATTGCTATTTCACTAAGATATTCTCTAGCATTCAAACCAACTCTATCCATATCAATTACATGATTCCTCTCAGAATCATAACCGTGTAATTCATTGTCTATCCTGTCACCAATAGCTCCTTGAAGCATAACAACTCTATGCTTTGTTCTACGAATAAAATCAATAAGCTTATCAACAGAATAATTATCCGTCTCGTTAGTATAAAAATGGATGCAGTCATAGTACAGCAGATATACTCCTTCAATGCTCCCATTGCTCGAATAATCAATCCATGCCGTCACATTATTGGTCCCTAATCCATATTTAATAATATTAACGTACAAATATGGTGTAGATTTATAATGATCACCAATATACTCAACTATTTTTTCTATTTCGCTTTTAGTTGTGATTTTTATCATGATTAAATCCTTTTATTCATCTGGAAACGTGATTTCAATGCAAGGTGAGTGTTGCTCTCTCTTGTTTACGGACGGCAATTTCATATAATCTCGGTAAAAGTGTTTCAATATTGAATCGTAGTCTTTTGTACCTTTAAACAATTTTCCTTCAAAAACATAATCAGTGCGTTCTAAAAACCATTTTTTAGGCATACCATATCGATCTGCAATCTTTTCACTCTTATAATATAGTTTTCCGGAAGCAGGAAACAGTAACGTTCTAACCTTATTTGGTGTGGAATTCTTACTTTTCTTCGTATATAAGCAAATTTGATTGTATACAAATGAAATCGGAATATATGAAAGCAGATTATACCATATTCTCTTTATTCCTTTCTCATTTTTCTTCCCCACTTCAGACCATAGAATTTTTCTTAAACAAAAGCAATGAAAATCTTGAACTATCTGTCCTATCGTTGATATAGGAATATCATCCATTGGGAAGATATCGACAAAAATCCCTGTCTTACATTTTAAATGCTCTTGTCCCATTCGTATATATTTTGTACCTGTCCTACGTAATTTGCCATAGCCCCATCGATATTCTGGATCAGTCTCATGATCTTGAAAAAAACATATTTGGGGATTTAACTCACCCATATGTCTTTTAAATTCTTCATAGTCCTCACGAAGCATAGCTATATCAGCATCGTCATCCCATGGTATAAACCCCTTGTGTCTTACTGCCCCTAATAGAGAGCCTCCAACAAGGACATATCCAATATCATACTTTTGACATACTCGATCAAATTCAATAAGCATATCTAACTCAACAAGCTGCATTTTTCGCAATTGCTCGGGGCTTAATTCCTTTACCTTATTCATAAAACACCTATTTATATTTCAACATATTTCCCATTGTTGAAGGATTCAATTGCTTTAACAATTGCTTTTGATATTTCTATATCTATGTATACATTATGTCTGCCACTCTCTATAGCCTTAGCAAAAGCTACAATCTCATAACGAATTCCTTCTCCATCAAGTTGATAAAAATATCGCTTATTGTTTGCTGGATTCTCAAATCGAACTTCAAAGTAATCGGTCTTCCACCATGGAGCAGGAACATAAATATACCCCTCGGTACCAGTTATTATCAGTTCTCCCTCTGCTTTTGCGGCTTTCGCAATTCTAGCGGAAGCAACAGCCTTATCAAAAACAAAATCGATTTTTGTAAATCCATCATACCTCAGTTCTTTATCAATAATCTTGGTTACTATTGATTCAGAATGGTAATGAGTCCCCAAGAGTTGAAAAATTGGCAAAAGTGCTGTCGGTCCCCAAGCACATATACTGTTCTGCTTTATACTAAGATCCGCGCCATCTTCATTCGCCCCATCTTCAAGGCTTGTGCACACTGCATCCACTGATATTATGTCACCAATTCTTCCACTTTTTGCAACAACTAACAATCGTGAATATGCTGTTGAATATGCTGTTTTAATAGCATCAGCGAGAACAAGTTTTCTAGCATTTGCCAATCCAATTAATTCCAGGCACTGCTCAGATGCCAAAGAAATTGGTGATTCACAGATTACATGTTTATTAGCAAGAAGAGCTCGCTTAATATCTTGATAATGTCTTTCAGGATGCGATGCAATATACACCGCATCGACGCCTTCAAGTGAATCGTCGCAATCCTTGTACTCAACACCATTAACATATTGCATTTCATGAATGAATTTTTTGCATAGATTTCCTGTACCGATTGTGCCTATTATAAGCTTTCGTTTTTCTGCTCTAATTTCCGAGCTGGAAACACCTTCTGTTCTTGGTAAATAAACAACTTTGCAATACTCATTCAGATAATCAAACTTACCTGTCCAATCGGATCCGACAGTGAAGATATCAACATCATGCCTACGAATATCGTCGATTTTCTGTCCTTCATATTCTTCAACAATGATCTCATCGGCGATACCTGTTGCCTTAACGGCTGCAATACGCTCAATCAGCGACTGGTGGTTATTAATTTTTCCCCTCGCTTTGTCGTAATCATCACTCGTTATACCTACAATCAAATAGTCCCCAAGCGCTTTTGCTCGTTCCAACAACCGAATATGGCCATAATGCAACAAATCAAATGTTCCGTACGTAATAACTCTGCTCATTCCTTCATCCTCAACTTATACTTCCAGATTTCTTTAGTCTCTTCACCTGTAAAAGTAGTTAATACTTTCAGATAGTTTCCTCTTTTCTCTTCAGAAACTTCTATTCTGTCCGCATCAAGAATTCCCGGGTATCTACACGAATAATGTAACATCTTAGCTGTTCTTTCATCTTCTTCTGGGAATGGTTGTACCTGATTAAACGGTACATATATCAGTTCGTCACAACACATTCTAAGATGCCTAACAAAATAATAATCTGGTACCTCTATGATCTCATGATACTGATCCCAAGGTATCTGAAAATAGATTTTATCTGGATGTTCCATATCAAGGTCAAAATAGTCATAATGTATAATAGGAAGCTCATAAGGAAATTCTTCTCCCTCATAACATATCTCAACTTTTTCACCTTTATAATTCTTTTTAAAATATGGTAATGCAACGATATAAACTTCAGTATCATCTCTGTCTACCTCACGTTTATATATTGGGCTCATTTCATCCCAATGCTTAGCCTGACAAGGCAAAAATAGTATCTTTTCAGCAGCCTTTTTTTGCTGTTCAGTTCTCGGCAGTTCCATACTTTCAGGCAGATACTCATCAAATCCAAGCATGTTTCTGCCAAATCTATAGTTTGCCTCGAAATAAGGAAAACTATGAGAAGATCCGCTTCTGACTTCTTTCATGTAATCGCCAAACATTAATTCAAGATATTTCTTATACTCTTTTGGCATAGGAATTTTGAATCCCATAAAGTCACCATATATTACTTCATCAAACCATTCTTTAGGAAAATGGTATTTTTTCCAGTGCTGCCATACCATCATATTGCAAAGTTCATCAGACTCATTTTCATTATATAATTTGCAAATACTCTCCAAAAGCCTTCCCAACTGCATTGTGACGCTATTTTGAGGATTTCCCATTTTGATGTCAGCCCCGAGACTTGTCTTGACAAGCTTGAGCTGATGTTTCTTTTCATCTTCAGAAAGATCGTCATATTGCGCTATAAGACTAACTAAAAAATCTAACGCTTCAGCTTGCTGTTTTTGCACTTCCGGATCTTTTGGAAGATAATCATGGACAAATATATCCAGCCCTATTGCAGCGGGGCAATCATGATGCTTCTCTAAAAATCGTTTTGATATACATATTCTGTCACAGTCGAACACTCCTGCTATTGCTGCGCCATGGCGATCTTGCTTCATAATATGATGTACAGTATAATTCTCTGGAAGTTCATTCTCCGCAACAGACAAAAAACGCTCATAATCAGCTCGTTTCATGCTTATATCGAGATCATCATCCCATGGTATAAATCCTTTGTGGCGTACTGCACCTAATAGTGTCCCCCACTCGGCAAAATACTGTATATTATGCTTCTTACATATGCTGTCAACTTCTTCAAGTACTTCTATTGCAGCTGCCCATCCTCTTTTGAGCATAGTAGATACTGGAAACTCGCATATCACTTCATCTTCAAAAAATACATCATCAAATCTCATATCAATTCTCCATAATTAATTCATCAACCAGACTCTCAGGTGGTGTTAGCCCGCATTTTGCAAAAGTATCACACAATATGATTTGTGACTTCTTGTATCCTGGATATTCATGAGCTGCCCCCTGTTTAATAGGGATCATGTAATCATCTCCAAATCTTTCTTTCAAGATTTCTGTATACATTCGTGGCGCTTTAATCATGATCGTTTCAAAAGGTAATTCTACTGCCGGCAAATAATAGTTTTCCGGTAATGGTTTCCTAGCTCCCCTAGCCCATCCATGCATATATACGACATCTCCATCTTTCACGCCACAATATGAACTCTGTACCTTATCTAGCAAATTAGTTAGTTGAGCTGCTAGATCATCATTTATTTTCAGCTTTGTATTTGTTGCTTTTTCTATAACTCCAAGAAGTCTTTCAAATTCCTCGTCATTGTAAGCATCTGATTTATATCGCTGCTCGTGTTCTTCTTTTGACATGTATATACCGTCTGTACGTTGTGCAGCATATTTAATACACTGATGCAGTTCTCTCAAATGATCTCGCTCAGCTTCTGATTTCGGCAATCTGTCGAGTACATATATGTCTATTCCAACTGAATGCGGACATCCATGGTACCTATCAAGGAACTCAGGTGATATCTGTGGCGCATATGTGTTTATTATCCGCATAGGTGCCAGTGCAGTTTTCCTATCATTGTATAGCATAATACCATAACGAAATTCTGATGGTGCTTTTTCACGAAAGATATTGTAATCGCTTCTCAACATACAGATATCAACATCATCATCCCATGGAATAAAGCCTCGATGTCTGACTGCGCCAAGAAGTGTTCCATAATCAGCAAAATAACTAATGTTAAGCTTGTCACATACTCTATTCAGTTCAGAAATTACTTCCAAGTGAGCAGCCCAATATCTTTTCATCATGGGGCGAATATAAAAACCGTCTCGTTCTTCTTCTTCAAAATACTCTTCACTAATATCCATTCGTTAATGTCTCCGATTATTCAAACAAAAACTCCGGTGGAGTTGCACCGCATGCTTTAAATACCATCATCAATTGTTCTTCATATTCTTTAAAACATGGATATGAATGAGAATTCAAGAACTTCTTTGGAGTCATATAATCTGCTCCCATCGTAGCCTCTAATACCTCATGATACATCTTTGGGCATGGTAGATTCATGTTCTCAAATGGAAGATATACAGTATCTTCAAACCATTCCTTATTCCATTTGTATTTTTCTCCTTTTACTGACCAGTTGTGAATTCTCGCAAGATACGGAGAATCTGTATCATTGTACATGGAAGAAATTTGTGCCGCTAGTTTGGCAAGCTGACTAGATAAAGTATTATCAATTGTCAGCTTAACCTTTGTAAATTCTTCTATACCTCGTACTACCTCTTCTATATCCTCTTGCGACAGTTTTTCCGAATCATGATATGTTGATTCATAATTTTTGTCGACTCTTTGAGAAAGATATCTTACAACCTGATGTAAATGTCGAACAACTTGAATATCTAATGCCTCTGTTGGTACTTTATCCATTACATAGATATCTATTCCAGAAGGGTATGGGCATCCATGAAACTGTTCCAAGAACTCATCCTTCATAAGTGTATAGTGAGTATTTATTATTCGCATCGGATAAAGGCATGATTCCATGACATTATACAGTTCAAAAGGTTTAGTCATACCTTCTTTCTTGACCGCCCGAATAAGGCCATTATAATCATCCCTGTACATGATTATATCCATATCATCATCCCAAGGAATGTATCCTTTGTGCCTGACAGCTCCAAGAAGCGTTCCATAAAAAGCAAAATATCTTAAGTTATGCTTTTTACAAATCCTATCTATTTCAGCCAAGCATTCCATCGAAGAAGCCCAATACCGCTTCATCATCCCCCTAACCATAAACCCTTCACGTTCTTCCGGTTCAAAAAACTTCTCATCAAACTGTAACATAATTAATTCCTCGTAAGCGATTGTTTAGGTATAAATATATTAATAATTATACTATATTAAATGATATATCGGCATATTTAATTAGAAAAACAATAGAAAAACCCGGGGCAATTACCTCGGGTTTTTCCATTATGGTTTGTTAAGCATTAACTCAACTCTTATCCCACTAAGCTTAGCGGACCCTTTATACTAATTAGCCAAGTAAAGATAATACTCCCTGGTTAGACTGGTTAGCCTGAGCCAACATTGCCTGACCTGCCTGAGCAAGAATGTTATTGTTAGAGTACTTAACCATTTCAGAAGCCATATCTGTATCACGGATCTGGCTCTCAGCTGCTGTTGTATTCTCAACAACGTTGTTAAGGTTGTTGATTGTGTGCTCAAGTCTGTTCTGAACAGCACCGAGCTTAGCTCTTGTCTCATTAAGAGATGAAATAGCATTCTTAATCTGACTGATTGCTGCCTGTGCAGATGCCTGTGTTGATACACTTGTGCTTGTAAGGCTAAGTCCACTTGTGCTTATAGAGCCGATAGTAACTTTGATTGTGTTAGAAGAAATTCCTTCTGCTCCAACCTGAAGAGCTACGCTTGTGAACTTGCCGTCAAGAAGTTTTCTCTCGTTGAATGTTGTTGTCGTTGATACACGATCGATCTCAGACTTAAGCTGAGCAACTTCCAACTGGATATATTTCATATCTTCTGACTGGTTTGTTCCGTTAGCTGCCTTAACTGCCAGTTCGTTCATTCTCTGAAGCATATCGTGTACTTCATTGAGTGCGCCTTCAGCTGTCTGTACGCAAGATATTCCATCCTGTGCATTTGCAACTGCCTGTGTAAGACCTCTAACCTGACGTCTCATCTTTTCAGATATTGCAAGACCTGCTGCATCATCTGCTGCTCTGTTGATCTTGTAACCTGAAGACAACTTCTCTGTGCTCTTTGCCTGTGTTGCTGTGTTTACTCCTAACATTCTGTTAGAGTTCATTGCTGTTAAATTGTGCTGTACTACCATAATATTACCTCCTTGTAATTGTGCGTGTACATCCTTGTACATCGTTGGTTAATAGTTTTAATCTATAGTTACCGGTACGATCACAACCGGGTCCAAAGTGTTCTCGTATCGGCTTCTATACTACTGAAGAAGTGACAATACACCCTGGTTAGACTGATTAGCCTGTGCAAGCATTGACTGGCCAGCCTGAGCAAGAATGTTATTGTTAGAATATCTAACCATCTCAGATGCCATATCTGTATCACGGATCTGGCTCTCAGCTGCTGTTGTATTCTCAACAACGTTGTTAAGGTTGTTGATTGTGTGCTCAAGTCTATTCTGAATAGCACCGAGCTTAGCTCTTGTCTCATTAAGAGATGAAATAGCGGTCTTGATCTGACTGATTGCTGCCTGTGCCTTTTCCTGGGTTGATACACTTGTTGAAGTTAAGCTAAGTCCTGCAGTTGTAATCGATCCAATTGAAATTGTAATTGTATTAGAAGAGATTCCTTCTGCTCCAACCTGAAGAGCTACGCTTGTAAACTTACCATCGAGAAGTTTTCTCTCGTTGAATGTTGTTGTCGTTGATACACGATCGATCTCTGACTTAAGCTGTGCAACTTCAAGATTGATATAATTCATATCCTCTGACTGGTTTGTTCCGTTAGCTGCCTTAACTGCCAGTTCGTTCATTCTCTGAAGCATATCGTGTACTTCATTGAGTGCGCCTTCAGCTGTCTGTACGCAAGATATTCCATCCTGTGCATTTGCAACTGCCTGTGTAAGACCTCTAACCTGACGTCTCATCTTTTCAGATATTGCAAGACCTGCTGCATCATCTGCTGCTCTGTTGATCTTATATCCAGAAGAAAGCTTTTCTGTGCTCTTTGCCTGTGTTGCAGTTGTTACGCCCAACATTCTGTTGGAATTCATTGCTGTAAGATTGTGCTGTACTACCATATCAGTTCCCTCTCTTTTCTTTAATCACCGCGTCCTACGGCTTTTTATTGTTTTATGATTGTTTCTTTGTTGCTTACAATACATATATCGGTAGTTTTATCACATACTTTACACCTAAAATGAAAAAATTAATTTTTTTCATCCATAATACTATTTATACCATATCCAGCACCAGTCATACTCTTATAATAATCATATGCTACTTTAGAACCAACTCTGCCTTTTCTTACCGACGAGCGCTGATTTTTAAAAAATGTTTCAATCAATTTCTTATTACGGGCCTCTTGTGTCTGAATGGATGTACTCAGTTCAGTTATCTCAGTAATCTTATTCTGCAGATTCCTTATCTGATCAGCATACTGTGACCTGTTCCTATTTAACTCTCCAGATACTCGCTCATATAATGTCTCAAAGCCCTCATCCAGTTTTTCAAGCCTTTCTATCAATTCTCCCTTTTCATTTATAGCTTCATCAAAACTGTCCATATCAGGTTCACTGTTTGAAAAGGCCTGCTCCTGCTTCTTATTGTATTCCTGTATCTCTTTGAGCAATTTAATCTTATCATCAAGGCTTTCTGAAAGTATATCCAGACTATTATTCATCTTCTGAACCCTTCCCGCTATTGATTTTCATAACTTCTTTCCATGTATCTCTCACAGAATGAAGATGTTCATTGACTTCCTTTACTATATCAATATCCTTTTTTAAATTGGCCTGTACCAACCTGGTCCCTAAATACGAATAAATATTCTCAAAATCCTGAGCGACCGGATATTTCATATCAAGAGTCTGACGAAGATAATCTATAATCCTCTGTGCTTTAATGATGTTGGTATGAGCCTTCTGCACATCATTCTCCTCTATCGCTTTCTCAGCTACGTTGCAGAACTTTATTGCTCCTTCATAAAGCATTAATGTAAGTTCTGCCGGAGAAGCTGTCATTACCTTGTTGTTATTATATTGAGCATATGCATTGGGCAAAGCCATACTAGTTTGATCCTCCTAACATATTTGTCAAGGCAGTTGTCTTACTCTGCATCTTGGCCATGGCAGTCTCCATTTTAGAAAACTTCTTATACCATTTATCCTCATACTCATTAAGCTTCTTTTCCAATTCTGCAATCTTAGAATTGTAACTGGTATATTCCTCTTTGACTTTCTTGTCATCATAGAAATTGCCAAAGCTTCTGTATCCGTCTACAGATTTTGACATATCGCTCATCTTTCCATACAGATTCTGGGAAAGCTTGGTAAAGAATGATATTACCGTATCTGGATCATTGGCTATCATGCTCTTAAGCCTATCTGCCTTACCTGATGTATCAGAATCGTCTGCATCGCCATCTATATGATAAGCATTCTTTTCATTATCGGGTGCATTAAAGTATCCTAGTGTTGCTATACCAAAATCACTTAGATGCATGGTCTTTCCACCGATGCTTATACCGGAAGACATTACCATTTTAAGAGCAGAAGCTACACTGCTTACGCTCTCATCTTTTCTAAGAGCGGAATCTTTAAGCTTCTTTTCCCATTCTTCCACTTCCTTATCACTGAGAGCAGCCTTCTCATCATCAGTCAATGGCTGAAGCTTGCTATCTTCGGCATTGTATAACTTATCCATCTCATTAATTATTGAGTTATATTCTTTAAGGAAATTCTTAACTAAATCATAGACTCCATCAGTATCGGTCTGCGTTGTCAGCGTTACTTTTTCACCATCTTTTGTTTCATTAAGAGCCGTGATCGTAAGACCATTTATCTCAAATACATTTTTATCACTCTTAAATTCAGCATCGTTGAGCTTAATTATTGCATCTTCACCCTTAACCTTTGTAGCTACTTTTCCTTTAAGATCTGAAACTCCCCACTTTGTGGCAGCTTCAGTTTTCTGAGCAGCGCTCATCAGTCCCAGGGATGAAAGCATTTTTGCGCTGCTAGAATCTGTTGCTTCTATCGAAAACTCATTCTTCTCTCCTGAGTTTTTAGCACTTACAAAGAATCTCTGATTCTTCTCATCGAAGCTTGCATTTAGATCAGCCTTCTTAAACTCGTTTAGAACATCAGATATAGTTGTGTTCTCATCAAAGTTAATTGTTTTTTCTTCACCCTTGACCGTGAGTTTGAAGCTACCAGCCTCTGTTATTCCAAGGTCGCTCATCTTTGTGAGTGCAGTAAAACTACCGGTATTGCCTGTAGCGTCTGTCACTTCTCCACCGGTTAAATATGCAGTCTTTGCCAGTTGCGTAACTTCAAGTGTCTGTACTCCATTAACGGCACTACTGCCTGTAATAACACTGGCTGCACTTGAATTTGACACTTTGGTTGTCTTTTTAGCATATGCATCAGTAAAACGCATATTTGCCAGATACTTTGACTGAAGGTTCTTGAGCTTACTATTAAGATCCTTCCATGCATTCTGCTTATAGTCTATTGTTTTTTGTTTTTTCTTAGCATTATCAACTTTAACTCTTCTTGCATCGACAAGCTGCTGGATAATGCTTTCTGTATCCATACCGGACATCATGCCCGTCATTCGCATAGCCATAAATTGCCCTCCTTATCGCTTTTCATCAACAAGGATTCCTGCCATCTCCCAAACTTTTGCTATCATATCCAGAGTTTTCTCCGGAGGGAGTTCTTTAATTACCTTCTTGGTATCCTTATCCACTATCTTGATAGTTACTCTGTTGGTACCCTCGTGTATGCCAAATACCGCCTCGCTGTTTGTTGAGTTCTTGTTAATATTCTCAACAACCTTCTTGATAGCATCATTCTCAGCCTTGGTATTTTCTCTCTGCTCGTCTTCGCTCTTCTTGTCTTCGCGGGTATCACTTTCGGATGCCTTTGCCACCTCAAATGTCATCGCATCGATTTTCGGGGTAGCTGAATCAGCCGAGTTTACATCCGTGTTCTCAGCTTCTTTCTGTGTTGTTATGGGTTGAACCCTAACCGTTGACTGCATCTGCATCGCTGTCATGGTTCCGATCGGTTCTACTGCCATTTAAGTCACCTCCTTGTGCTTTCACAATTACATAATCTTAAAGTCCACTACATGCCGGGCTTATGCAATAAACCCGGCATATACATTGCTACTTATACATTTCAAATATTATATCGGTCAAAAATACGTATTCTTAACCCCAAAATAAAAATTTATTTCTTAAAGAAATCACTGAGAGCTGTCAAGCTGTCTGAACTCATAGCCTGTTCGTTCTCCTGCTGAATCTGAAGATATACTTCTTTTCGGTAAACCGGTACTTCCTTGGGTGCCGTTATACCTATCTTCACCTGATCGCCCTTGAGTTCAAGGACAGTTATCTCAATGTTATTATTGATGACGATAGCCTCGCCTTTTTTTCTCGATAATGCTAACATATTACGCCTCCTCCTTCATCTTTTCGAGTTTGTCATATA
>JAEEGK010007757.1_pt1 | contig 25537 bp, 27 predicted proteins | sample 8958771 | NCBI WGS metagenome assembly JAEEGK01 (sample SAMN16246547, study PRJNA631951) | gut metagenome | biome: gut microbiome; feature: rumen; material: SC-attached | host: Bos | place: Iran: Karaj | collected 2018-10
AATATAAGAAGATCGAAAGGAGCAAGAACTATGGCTATCGTCTTTGAAGACCATTCCGAATGGGTAAAGCGCGGCAAGCTGGTCACCTTTCAGATCGCCATGGACCCCATCCCGGACAAGCGCATGCGCACCATCCGCGTCTGGACGCCGGAGAGCTACGACGGCGTGAAGCGTTTCCCCGTGCTGTACCTGCACGACGGACAGGTGGTGTTCCCCGAAAAGGCTTCTCCCGGAATGGGCAGCTGGGACTGTGAGCTGTGCATCAGCGAGCTGGAGCCGGAATGCCAGTGCATGGTCGTGGCGATCGACACCTCCAGCGACCGGAGCAACGAGCTGCCGCCGCCTTTATCAGGAGCATACCATACGTGTTTTATGCCGGGCGTTTATCGCCCTGCTCCCGCAGCGCCGGGGATCGGCGCTCAGGACTGATCCGACGCGGCCAGCTTGCCGCAAAAGTCCTTCATCGCATCGGAGATCCTGATCTGCTGCGGACAGACCTGCTCGCAGCTCCTGCAGCCGATGCAGGCGGAGGGCTTTTTGTCCTCCGGCAGGCTCATCAGCGCCATGGGCGCCAGGAAGCCGCCGCCTGTGAAGACATGCTCGTTGTACAGTTCCAGGAGCCAGGGGATATTCAGCCCCTGGGGGCAGTGAGATGTGCAGTAGCGGCAGGCGGTGCAGGGCAGCGCGGTGCGCTCGGTCATTTTTGCGGCCAGGGCGAGCAGCGCGGAGGCTTCTTCCTCCTTCAGGGGCTCGTCCGTTTCAAAGGTGCGCAGATTGTCCGCCATCTGCGCTGCATCCGACATCCCGGAGAGGATCACCGCAGCGCCGGGGATGCCCTGCAGGAAGCGGAACGCCCAGCCGGGAACGCTCTCCGCCGGCCGGAAGGCTCGCAGCATGGCGGCGTCTTCTTCCGGCAGGGACGCCAGCTTTCCGCCCCGCAGCGGCTCCATCACCCAGATGGGGATGTTCCATTCCCGCAGCAGCGCGGCCTTTTCCTTCCCGCTCTGGAACTCCCAGTCCAGCCAGTTCAGCTGAAGCTGGCAGAACTCCATGTCCTTTCCGTAAGCCTCCAGAAAGCGCCGGATGACCTCCACGCTCCCGTGGGCGGAAAAGCCCAGATGGCGGATGCGCCCGCTGCGCTTCTGTTCCGTCAGATACGACCAGGTTTTATACTTCTCCTCGTCCAGATACTGCTCGATATTCAGCTCGCAGACATTGTGGAAGAGGTAGAAGTCGAAATGGTCCACCCCGCACTTCCGCAACTGTTCCTCAAAGATCTCCTCCGCTTTCCCGAAATTGCCCAGATCGTAACCGGGGAACTTATCGGCCAGATAAAAGCTGTCTCTGGGATATCTCGCCAGCGCCTTGCCGAGGACGAGTTCGGAATGCCCGTCATGATACCCCCAGGCGGTATCGTAGTAATTCACGCCCCCCGCCATGGCTGCGTCTACCATGCGGAAGGTCTGCTCCTCGTCGATCCTCCCCTCATCGCCGTCCAGCACGGGCAGACGCATGGCGCCCATGCCGAGATTCGACAGCCGGAGTTTCTGAAATTCGCGGTAAATCATGAAATCTTCTCCTTTCGGGATACAGCAGCCGTTCTGCTGTTTTCTTTGCCGTTGAACCCTTGACGACCGGGCTCTTCATATGCAGACGGTTCACCCTTCCTCTGCCGCTTCGTGCAGGGTAAACTCGTTCCTTTTATAGCTGAGCAGTCCGTCCCGCTGCATTTTGCTCAATTCATTGGACATGGCGCTGCGGTCCACGCCCAGATAATCCGCCAGCTGCTGACGGTCGAAGGGGATGGAAAATTGCGCGCTGCCATGCTCCATAGCCTGTTCGGAGAGGTAAGACAGCAGCCGTTCCCGGAGGGATCTCGGGGCAATGTGCATCATGCGCGAGGACATGCCGATATTCTTCTGCGCGAAGATGCGGAGGAGGTTCTGGACGATCCGCTGATGGAAAACACAGCTGCTGGAGCAGGTCGTGGTCAGGTGCCGCATATCCAGGAACAGTATGAGGCAGTCCTCCGCAGCCACCACGTCGTTCAGGAGCTCCTTGCCGGGTATGGCGGCATAGGTCTCTCCAAAGACGGAGCCCTGGGTCACGTGCCCGAAGATGCCGCTGTTTCCCCAGTAGAAGTTCACCACGATGTTCACGCTTCCCTTTTCCACCAGGCCGACTTCCGTCACGCTGTCCCCTGCCCGGAGGATGACCTCTCCCTTTTTGTATTCCTGTTCCCGGGCATTCAGGCAGCTGAGCATCTCCCGGATCTCATCCTCCCGGATCCCGTGAAACAGCGGCGTATTCGAGAGAGAAAGACAATTCACGAAAATTCCCTCCTTGTTGTTACAACAACATACCTGCAGATGACATTATAATATACTCATTGCGGAAACACAAGGCAAGGGAGGCTGGAAGGTCATGATCATGGAAGGCTGTCAGGGAAAACCGCAGATCAAGATCATGGAGAGGATCTGTCCGCAGTGCGGTCATGAAGTGGAGATCTTCTCCGTCGACACGCAGGTCGCCTGTGAAAACTGCGGCTTTGTGATCTATAACGACACCCTGACCTGCGTGCAGTGGTGCAAGTACGCCCGGCAATGCATGGGAGACGAAATGGTCGATCGGCTCCTGGCGGTCGCCCGGCAGAATAAGGAGCGGGAAGCCGCGGAGCGGAGCAAAAAGGAGGCGGAAACGCTATGATCCGGAAGATCATCCATATCGATGAGGAAAAATGCAGCGGCTGCGGCCTGTGTGCGGAGGCGTGCCACGAAGGCGCCATCGAAATGGTGAACGGGAAAGCGAAGCTTGTTCGGGAGGATTTCTGCGACGGCTTCGGAGACTGCCTCCCGAGCTGCCCCGCCGGGGCCATCACCTTTGAAGAACGGGAGGCCCCCGCCTACGACGAAGCGGCGGTCAAGGCAAGCAAAGAAAAAGCTGCGGAGGGAAAACCGATGAACGAACAGGATCATGAACATAAAAGCGGCTGCCCCGGCTCCGCCGTCGCGCAGTTTGAACGCTGCGCGGAGCGGGAAGCCGCGCCGACGGCGAAGCCGGTCTCCCGGCTGGCCCAGTGGCCCTGCCAGATCAAGCTTTTGCCCGCGCAGGCTCCCTTTTTCGACGGCGCGAAGCTCCTGATCGCGGCGGACTGCACGGCTTATGCTTATGCCAACATGCATGAGGAATTTATGAAGGGAAAGGTCACCCTGATCGGCTGCCCGAAGCTGGACGCCGTGGATTACAGCGAGAAGCTGACGGCGATCATCCGGGATAACGACATTAAGAGCGTGACCATCCTGCGGATGGAAGTGCCCTGCTGCGGCGGCCTTCAGCGCGCGGCGGAAACGGCCCTGAAAAACAGCGGGAAATTCCTTCCCTGGCAAGTGGTGACCATCTCCAGGGACGGAAGGATCCTGGAATAAAGGAGCCGCACAGATGGATAACGTGATCTTGCGTGAAACCGTGGGCATGATCGTGGATGCCTTCGGCTCCGACCTGGAAATGATCAAGATCGAGCGGGCGGTCTTTGGGCTGTTCTTTTCCGGGGTCAAGCTTTCTACCGGGCACGGCGGCGTGTGCTATACGCCGGTGAAGGAGATGCCGGAGGCGGTCTGCTGCCCCAGTTCCGCCCGGGCCATGCCCCTATCGGGCCGTCTGAAGGGTCGGACCGCAGCGGAGTATCTGGAATACATCTTCGATAAGAATATCCTCAAGCGCACCCTGGGGATCGCAGCGCTGAACGCCCTCAGCACCCTTTACTGGCAGCTCAAGCCCCCCACGGATTACACCATCCGGTATGGGTACAACGCCTTTGACGACGTGGATCTGCGCCGGTATGACTGCAGCGTGGTGGTGGGGGCTCTGGTACCCATGCTGAAAAAGCTGATTTCCGCCGATGCCGATTTTGCCGTCATGGAGATGGACAGCCGCACCCTCAAAGGAAAAGAACTGGACCACTATCTGCCTCCCAGCGAGGCGGACAAGTGCGTGCCGAAAGCGGACCTGATGGTGATCACCGGCGTCACGGTGCTGAACGACACCCTGCCGGGACTGCTGGAACTGCGGAAGCCCGGTGCGGAGATCATCGTCACGGGTCCAACGGTCAGCATGCTGCCGGACGCCTTTTTCAAGCGGGGCGTCACCAGTCTGGGCGGCATCGTGGTCACGAAGCCCGACGAGCTGCTGGACCTCCTCTGCGAAGGCGGCTCCGGATACCATTTCTTCGGCAAGTATGCGGAGCAGACCGTGGTGAGGCCGAAGAATCCTTGATCCCGGTGAGACAGGCAAAACGGGGAGGCCATCCGAGATGGCCTCCCCGCGTTGAATTCTGTTTTCATATGCTGTGCTCCGGATCCTCCATCCGGCATGCTGCAGACGCGTCGCCGGGCAGGTTCCCGGCTGCCGCCTTCGATCAATAGATGGATCTCATCGTGCTGAAAACAGCGTGACCGTTCCGCAGAGTGAAGGGAAATTCCCAGACGTCCGTTTCGCCGGTCAGAACCCAGTCCCCCGATTCGTCGTCATAATCCTGGCGATGGATCGTCACGACGACCTTGCCGGTCTCGCCGTTCAGCTGCGCCTCATAATCCACAGAGGCGATGGTGAGATCGTCCCCCCGGCCCACAGAGGCCGCGTAGAGGACGCCGTCAAATTCGCGAAGCACGCAGGTTTCGGTGAACTGTTCCTCAACGCAGCTCTTGTCCACATATCGGGACAGCATCTCCTTTACGTCAGCAAGGGTACTCACGTTCGGATCGTCGACGCGGCAGTACCAGATATCGCCCTCTGTGCGGGTGTCGTTATAATCCATCGGCGCGCCGGCGTCCAGCCAGCTCCAAAGGCTCTGTGCCTCGTGGAAGTCGCCGATCACCTTTGTCTCCGCAGGCAGAGCGAGCAGATCGTCGCCATAGCTGTTCAGGAATCTGCTGATGGAGCTGTAGGGGATCTCAAAGCTCGGGACGCCGACGGCATGAGGCGCGATGTCATACTCCTGGAAAATGACCGTCAGATTTTCCGCGCCGAAGAAGACTTCGAAATCCTCCTTTTCCAGGAGTATGTCGTACCAGTTGTCATAGAAGCCCTCCCGATACTCGCTTGCGGAGATCTGCGAGGCGACCTCCCGGACGATCGTTTCCCGCAGCTCCTCCGGGCGGTCAGTCAGGGACATCAGGTCGACGAACATCCCGTTGTTGAGGTCGAAATTCCAGGCGTACAGGCCGTAGTCCGGGTGCACACCGCCCAGATAAACGTAATCCCCTTCCAGGACGCTCAGCAGGCTTCCGATCCGGTTGATCTCCGCTATGGTGATCTCCCTGCCGACAGGGGGCATTTCGTCGCCGGTCTCCTTCCGCATTTCGTAGATCGAGCGGCCTTCTTCCTCCATATCAATGTCCCAGACTCCGATGGCGGAAGCGGCGTCGTTGAAGGCCTCGCATGCGGCGAGCTGCTGCGCTGTCACACCGCGTCCGGGTTCGCTGCCGGAGAATACTTCGCCGCCGGTGTTCACGAGCCTCAGCACCGGCCGTTCGATGGTCTCCGTGGCGATCACCGTGTCGTCCTCCGCCCTGAACTCCTGCTCGGAGCGTTCCACCTGCACCGTGAAGTCCCATTCCTCATCTGCGGGCTCAGGAGTCGGTTCCGGAGTCGGTTCCGGTGCAGGCTGCCGGGTCGGTTCCTGTGTGGCTTGCGAGGTCGGCTGCGGCGCGGTCTGCTGCGGCCGGTCTTGTTTCGAGCATCCGAACAGGCCCAGCGCCAGCAAAAGCGCCAGGATCACCGCAAAAATCCGTTTCATGGTATTTCTCCTTAATAAGTTTCTCGATATCAGCGGTTCTCAGATTCTGTTTCCAGGATCTCTGATACTCAGGATCCTGCATGGATCTCATCGATTCCCGGTCTCCGGAGAAGCATGCGAAAACTGCCAAAAGGAAAGATACCACAATCAGCGGCTTCTCTCAACCGCTTCTTTTGCGGTATGGGATCAATTATCCAAGGACACGTTCGGGATCGGTTCCCCGGCGTTGACCGGAGTACCCGATTTCTATATAATCTACGCTTGAGAGAAAGTAAACCAGAGAGGAACGAGCAGCAGGACATCGGGCGTCTGCCGTCTCCGGGTCGGACAGCGAAGGAGAAGAAGAGAATCGAAGCTTGCGGAGGTATAATATGATCAAACTGTTGGGGCCGGGAAACGATTTATATACTGAGAACGGGAAAATCACAAAGACCGGGTATTTCGTTATGATCGTCTCTTCTGTTTTCGGATTATCATGCTTTTTAATTGGGAGGTCAATTTACGGAAAGCGATTGCAGAAAAGAAATACCAGCGCTGCAGCAAACCGGTAATTGCGTTGAGGCGTCTTACAGAAGGAAGCTGGAAACATGAATCATGAAATCATCCCATTGCCGAAAGATCGATGGAAAGGCACGTCCATACCATTGATCACCAGAAGCGACAGTTATTATGACTTTGAATTGAGCCCGTTGAACGGTGAAGGATGCATGGTCTCCATTGTCAGGAAACCGGCGGAAAAAGAGATCGTTCATACGCCGGAGGAATATGATTTCCCCGATTCCCTTTATCAGGATCATTGGGAGGGGGCGGAAGCCTGGGGTGTTGTGAGTGATGCAGGAGAACTGATGGCCTGTATTGAAGTGTGTCCTGAGGAGTGGTCCAACAGACTCATGGTAACAGAACTGTGGGTGAGCGATGAACTTCGAGGGAAAGGCATCGGAAAGAGGTTGATGGATAAAGCAAAAGAAGTTGCTCTCCGTCAGGGCAGGCGTGCCGTGATTCTGGAAACGCAATCCTGCAACACGAATGCAATCGGATTCTATCTGCATCAGGGTTTTGAGCTGATCGGTTTTGATACTTGCTGCTATACGAACAATGATATTGGCCGCAGGGAGGTCAGGATCAACCTCGGATTCTTTTTTCACAGAGAAGGGCGCAGAAAACAGTGCGCACAGGATGGAAAGGACTGAGAACCATGACAACACTGGAAACGGAGCGGCTCATCCTTCGCCCATGGGAAGAAGCGGACGCTGAGGAGTGCTTCAGATATGCAAAAGACCCCCGCGTTGGTCCCATTGCTGGCTGGCCTGTACATACCAGCGCAGAAAACAGCCGCCAGATCATACGGGATGTGTTGTCCGCACCGGAGACCTATGCCATCGTGCTGAAGGAGACAGGTAAGCCCATCGGCAGCATCGGCTTCCATCGAAACGACCTTGCGGAAAAATCGGATGAAATGGAATTGGGTTACTGGTTGGGCGTTCCCTACTGGGGCCGTGGTCTTGTGCCGGAGGCTGCGCGGGAGCTGCTCCGCCATGCCTTCGAGGACCTGGGACTCGCGCGGGTCTGGTGCGGTTATTACGACGGGAACGAAAAGTCAAAGCGCGTGCAGGAGAAGCTCGGCTTCCGTTATCAATGGACCTCCGATCACGCACCTGTGCCGCAGATGGGTGAAACAAGAGTGGGCCACGTGAATCTCCTGACAAAAGAGGAATGGGCAGCCGGGAGATAGCACTGTGAACCCTTGTGTTTCTCGGCTCTCTGTGTAGGAATCGGTTAAAGCACCTGTTCTCGGAAAAATCCGCAATCACTGACTTCCGCCGAAGGACTCAAGGATCCGTGATGCTTGCCCTTTATGCGCCGCAGCGCACATCCTTGCCGAAGGCAACATCCTTTGCCCGCAAGGGCAAACATCACTGAAAAAAGCAGCCTTTCGGCTGCTTTCTCCGTGGCGGAGAAGGAGGGATTCGCCCGCCTCCGGGCGGGCCGGGTCGCGGCTCTGACGTGCCACCGGCACGTCATTCACTCCCGCTCCCTTCGAATCCCTCAACATGGGATGAACCAAAGGAAAGACCCGTCCTTGCGGACGGGTCTTTCCTTTGGCGGAGAAGGAGGGATTCGAACTAATTGAAGTACATTCCTACCCATCCTTCTCTGTATCAAAAGAGCTCATGGTGCACCTTTTTACCAAAATGCATTTATCATCTGGTACCGATAAATCTCTGCTAGTATCACTCATTCTAGGCCGAAAAACATAGCCGCAAATGATAATGTCACTGTTTTTTGCAAATGAAAAGCTTTAACCGTACGCCCTTTCAAGCAGGCTATTTTTGACTGTAAAGCAAAAAACACAATTTTCAACGTGTATCCATTGTGAGTGACTCCGAGCGCTTTTTGCCTTATTCCCTGTTATTTACCAGCTTAGATACACATGTTTGAATAATCACGGCTAACACGATTGATGCAAAGACCGCAAAAAGCTCAACCATTCCTCCGTTGATATAACCCCCTGAGTAATTGACAGGGTAACCTTCCGAATAATCAACAGGCCACATGTTAATCCAACTACTTACAAATGCGCCAACAAAACACCCCACCCCCAGAGTAATCATTCCAGCCGTTTTTCTAAAGGCCGACAACAGCAGAAGAACGACCATGGCGATCGACCAGGGGAATTGAACAATACCAGAAATCCATTCGTCTATTCTTAATAGACGGGTTAGATTGAAACCTATACTATAACCGCCTCCGGCCAAGTGTCCTAGTGCCACTCCAAGTGATCGAACAAGCAGGAACCCGATGGATGCAAGTATGCACAGCAATAGTCTCCTGCCCAGTTTATGGTAAATCTCCATTGTTTCCCTTCTTTCAAGAGGAATTGGATACTTTAACTAATCACAATGTATCCTAGCGCGTACAGGGCTGTAGACCATAAATAGAATCTATCTGAAGAGTTGTTCCAACCATCAATGATAAGCTAAGTGAACTATATGTAATATTTATGTCAGAAAACCTATGTTCTTCCATTGCGCTTGTTACCTACCATGCCCCAATTTAAACATCGCTACAAGATTTTTGTCAGCCAAAATCTGCTTACTTCCCTCTCTGCATGCATCCAATGGATCAACGCGATGATTGATAGGAATATTATCATCGTACTCAAGTGGGACAGCAGTGTACTGACGCCGCACCTCTTCGATAGGCGTGTTCCATATTGCCTCCAAATTCTCCATAGCGTGTTTCTCCTTATCAAGTATTAGTATGTTTAATGGATACATTATATTTCTTACAGAAATCATTTATGTCAAGCTGTTTGCTGAGAAAGTCTTGAGTTCCAGCGGACATCACATAGCCGGATTTGCCGAAAACAGAATCTTCATTAAGGATGCGGAAAAATTCGTCCGGAGCATACAGAATAAGAACACAACGGATGAGCTGATCTGCCGTACATATGTTTTCTTGGGTACGAAGCGCTTCAATCGTGTGAGTCCTTTTCAGCGTAGTATCAAAATCTCGAATGCTCGAAATATTAAGCTCGTGCAGCATTCGTTCTATGGACTCAAACGAGTGGAAGCGTAGCATTAGACCTAATTCTAGCTCAATGTACTCCATTAAATTGCGGCGACTTATCGGTTGATTCAGCAAAACTTTCATTCGACGCATTCCGCCTTTGAAGCGGCGGTCATAATCTAAGGCGAGCTCGCTGCTATTACAATCAAGCAATTCAAGGCTACCGGCGAGAAGATTAGTGCGTCGTATTAGCTCAGAGGGAATAGGTTCGCGGCTCTTATACTGTCGATCATGGAAAATAGACGCCCATGCGTCCTCAAGTACAGTTCTTATTTGAACCTCACATTTTAGATTACGGAATCTAACGGTTTCGGAATCTAGTTTATTCGCAGGAAGAGTCACAATATAGTGTACCGAAAGATACCCCACTTTATCCGTTTCTAGTTCATCTTGTTTGTCAACGCTGTTTTTCTCATCGATTGTAAATAGCTCACGAATAATCGCTTCAACTTCGCTTTTTTCTTGCCTGAGATAAGTCACAACACGCACACCTACTAAATCAGTAATCTGTGTTGCTGGCTCATTATATTTTGGTTCTCCGTTTTTTGGATTGAGTCGGTAGCACTTTTCACGTAAGCTTTCCTCAGTTTTTACACGATGGGAAACCTTTGCAACCTCAATATCACGTGCTTTCAGAGTGTTAATGATTCTACTTTCAATAGTCTTTGAAAAATCATCGTATAGCTGGTAGTCTTTTCTGAAATTTTCCAAAAAGACTGTGCGCCGATCTTCTAATGCTTCTAATGCTAGTACATTTTTGCCCTGTGAAGGATTCCCAGATGATTTCTCTGTATCTGCCATATCGTTCTCCGATCGAATAATTCCTGAGTAGAGTAAACCTCCAATATATTCCGATATTGAAGAATCTTGGAAACACTTAACCACAGAGGAGTCCGAAACATGGTTGTCCCTCTGAGGAAACTAATATATGGTATATAAGAATTATATGATACTGAATGAGAAAGTCAAGAAGAATGTTCACATTCACGATATCTTAACAGATATCAACAGACTTAGAATCAGTTATTTCCGAAAACACACATGATTAGGCATTATATCCAGTATTCTTCAACTTGGTCTATAGTCCACGCAACATCCATTTTCAGCCTTTGCTTTTTTGCGATGGCCTCTTTGATATATTCATATTTGGCTTTGTTGTGTTCAGATGTCGCAGATGCTTTTTCATGCTTTAACAACTCAAGCATCGATGCATCTGGATCGATTTCGCTGCAATGTAAAAATGCGTCTGTGATACCGCTCTGAAGACCACCGAATTCCGCATCCTGAAAATCGGGTAAGCATGTAACTTCAAAAAGATGACCTAATATTGGCAACATGGAGGGATCACTGATAGTATGAATCGCACTTGTCGGACCATCAGCATAATCTGTCCTTTTTTCTGGAAGTCGATGTGTTTTTTGAACTTCGCTTGCATACCGTTCAAGAGCGATCCTGCTTCCATATGTGATTAAATACATTTGTATGTTCTGATTCGGTTCTTCAAGGTATCGTGCTTCCATTGCCCGTTTCATCGCATCTCTTGAGATATCCTTGTAGTTACTGGCAATCATACAGAGAAGCTCTGTATCCAGAATAGGAATAACTGCCGTTTCAACATAGGCGGCACCCTTCCGATTATATAAATACTTAAAGGATTCATACTTCGCATGCTTTGAATAGCCTTGAACTGTGCAGATCTCCAATGCACATTCAACCGCAGCGTCACAATTAATCGTTCCACAGAACTGGATGTGTTCTGTCATAACAATATCGGTCACGACTTTTCCTTCAAGGTTGCGGATAATCCTGTCCTTCAATGCATCCATGCCCAAATGCCGCATCAAATAACGATACAGTCCCTGATCATGCCCAACCGTATGATAGTGATTGGGTAGTTGAGTCAGTAACAAAAGACAATCCTTAGATAAGGGCATATCAAGAAGAACAGAGAGTTGTAAGGTGTAGTAGGTTGAATACGCTAGTTCTTGTGCCTTATTAAAAGATTCAATTGCAGCTTCAATAAACGAAGTGTTGATTCTCTTGTTCAGTAATGCCTTTAGTGTTGTAGATTGCATTTCTGAAGGTTTGACTCCAGCTTGGTACATTTTGTGAAATGCCTCGCATATGACAAATGTATCCCAGTCCACAATAGTAAAAAAGTCTTTTGCCTTCTCCGTACCGGAAACGTATTGTTCTAAGGCGCGTTGCAAGAATATAAGCGGGGCGCAGGTGTTGTGTCGTAAGTGAAGCAATTGTATGTCGTCAATGGTTACATTAGTATCTGTGGCGTGAGAAACAAGCTCATTCAGCATTTGTTGCGCAGCGTGCTTATCGAATAGAATTGAGAAATACTCTTGCTCTTTTAGTATCCGTTCTTCTGAATAGTTTGGTCTGCGAATCCGCTCCGGCAGTTCGAGTTTCCTTTGTTCCAGAACGATCACACGATACTTGTTATACATGGTATCATTGCTAAACTCCATGATTTCAATAAAGCCTTCATACGGAAGCGTGCCTTCGACAAATAGCGTTGTTGCAGCATTAGTCAGTCCATCGTCTTGTGATATGATCATTCCAAAATGGTTTTTACGCTGAAAACATTGACGATGAAAATCAATCACTGCTTGCTTTTCTGTATGTGTCTTATGGAAAAACTCAAAACATTCCGTCAAAAAAGTTTCTTCTCCAGTTTCAGCTGCGAGGCAGAAATAGTCAGTAATGTTAGAAAATATAGTCGTTCTTCCGGCTTGGTACAACGAAGCTGCAGTATGAAAAAGTACCCGAATAACATCTATCCTTTCAAAAAAGTAAGTGTTTCTTCTGTCTATGAGAGCTTGCAATACTGCAATAACGCTCTCTGGCTGTGACATCTGTTTCAGGCATTCAGCCAACATAATAGCTTCATCTGCACTACGATACTCATCATAGGGGTGCCTTCGATTGACAAGACTTATCCCCTCAATAAAGACATCGTAATACTCATCCTGCTTTTCGGATTTCAGTATATACTCATACAAGCCACGGCGTATATCCGCCGCACGGCTATCCCTGGTCAGTCCTACAATTTTTCTTGTGCAAATATCCGACTGAATCTGGAGTCTCCAGAGTGCACGCATTGATAGGTAACATCCATATGCATCGTTTGGCTTAGTGTTTTTACAACAGGATATCATGACTTGCTGTATCGCAGTTAAATCAAGATGTCCGGGTTCATCGTAGTTACCACCCCATGTTGTGTCTGCAAAAATGAAATTGATTCCCGCATACTGTTTTGCATATGCCTTGGTTGCTTGAAAGGATGGTACATTAAAACGGTTTGCAAACCGGTCAAAAGCCGTAATATCCCGATTGGACCGATCATGATTACCGGGTACCATCTCAAAATGGACATTGTAGTCGTGCAACTGATTGCATAACTGTTCCAGACACTCTTTAGCGTCATGAAATGCTTCCGTATTTCCTTGATTGATGATGTCACCCAGCAGAATAAAAAGAATGTCTCTGCCGCCATTGGGATTCTTGCGAATAAAAGAGCACAATTTCTGTAGCCCCTGATAAACTCTGTCATTAGAGCATCCAGGTTCAAGATGGAGATCTGACAGTGTATAAATCTGCATATCAATGCCTCTTTCGTTTGCGCGAATCGTTTATTGCAATTACCAATTATATGACGGTGAATATCTTGGCACGTGGGTAGAGTCACTTTTCCTAATTATAGAATGTAGTTGATAGCTTTTCAATTCAAAAACGACTGTAATACCCCCACGAGCGCTTCAGCCAACCAATCGTTGTTTGAAGCGCCCGTTTTTTGTATCCAAAATCTTGAGAAACGGAGGATAACCATGTCAAAAACAATCTCACCCCCCAAGCAGGAACAGCCTGCGGAGCAGATCGTTCGCATCCCCTTGACCGAGCTGCATCCATTCCCGGACCACCCATACGGCATCCGGGAGGACCAGGCCATGCAGGACACGGTGGACAGTGTGAAGCAAAACGGCGTCGTGGTCCCCGCCATCGTCCGGCCACGGGCCGAGGGCGGCTATGAGATCATCGCCGGACACCGGCGCAAACTGGCCTCCCAGCAAGCCGGTTTCCCAGATATGCCCTGCATCGTCCGGGCCCTGACGGATGACGACGCCGTGATCCAGCTTGTGGATTCCAATGCCCAGCGGGAGGACGTGCTGCCCAGCGAAAGGGCCAAGGCGTACAAAATGCGCCTGGAGGCCGTTAAACGGAAAGCGGGAAGGCCGCGGAAGGACGTTTCAGAAAATGCGCCGAATATTTCGGCACATTACCGAAGCGACGATGAAGTGGGGACCGTAGACGGCATCAGCGGAGATACCGTCCGCAACATCATCTCCCTGAACAACCTGGTTCCGGAGCTAATGCAGATGGTGGACGACAGGAAAATCTCTCTCACCCCCGCCTATCAGATCGCGGCGCTGACGGAGCCGGAGCAGCGGCTTTTGCTGGAGACCATCGACAGCGAACAGGCTACCCCCTCCGTGTCCCAGGCCCAGCGGATGAGAAAACTCAGTCAAACGGGTGAACTCAATGAGGGTAATATGCTTCAGATCATGATGGAGCAGAAAAAACCGCAGGCCGCCAGTATCAACATCCCTCTGGATAAACTCCGCAAATACTTTCCAAAGTCCTACTCTCCAGCAAGGATTGAGGAGACCATTTTCAAACTCCTGGATCAGTGGCTGAAACGCCGTCGGTTAAATCAGGAACGCTAAAACGGAACAATGGGTAACACACCGGACAGTTAGCTGCCCGGCTTTTTTGTTGCTCGAAATCATGAAAGAAAGGAACATCCTGCCTATGAGAAACGATGCTGTCATCATCGGACAGAGCGAGCTTGCGGTGGAGCGGTTCCGGGACGATACCCGGCACATGATCATCTTCGACGTGCTGGATCGGCGCAGCCCTCTCGGGAACAAGGGGGAACGCCTGCGGCTGTTTCTGTCCGATGAGGCTTACGCCAAGGCACAGGCCGCACAGGATCGCGGCTATATCCACATCAAAAAACACGCCGCCGTCATTGAGGGCTGCATCCTGCCCAACAAGAAGAAAAAGCACCGGCACTGACCGCTGAAACTTCATCTTATGAAAGGATCGATGTTCATGGCTGTATTTCGTATCGACAAAACCAAGGACTACACTGTGATGGCGAACCACCACCTGCGGAACAAAGCACTCTCGCTGAAAGCAAAAGGGCTGCTGTCCCTGATGCTCTCCCTCCCGGACGATTGGGACTACACCACCAAGGGCCTCGCCATGATCTGCAAGGACGGTGTGGACTGCATCTGCTCCACGGTCCGGGAGCTGGAGAACGCCGGATACATCCAGCGCCGCCGCATCCGGGACGGCCACGGACGCCTGACCGAGATCGAATACACGATCCTGGAGCATCCGCTGGAGCCGGAGCATTCACCTAAACGGGAAAATCCAATCTTGGAGAATCCAGTTCTGGAAAAGCCTGAACTGGAGAAACCTGAACAGGAAAAGCCCGTCGCATTATTAAATACTAAGAAATCAAAAACGAAAAAATCAAATACTGACCGATCAAATACTCAGTCTTTCCTTCCTTCGGAAGCGCCGGAGACAGACGGACCGACAGACGGACAGGAGCTGAGAGCGGAGATTCGGGATCAGATCGAATACGACTATCTCATTACGCCCCTCAATCAGGGGCAGGTGGACGAGCTGGTAGAAATCATGGTGGAGATCGCCATGAACCGGAGCAAGACCGTCAAGATCGGGCGGGACGCGGAATATCCCGCCGCCTTTGTCCGGGAGCGATTCCGAAAGCTCCGGCGGGAGCATATCGAAAAGGTCCTGGACGGCATCAGCGAGAACACCACCCGCGTGTACAACACCAGGGCGTATCTGCTGGCGGCGCTGTTCAACGCGGTGTCCACCATGGACAACCATTACGCCATGCTGGTCAACCATGACTTCTACGGCGATTCGCCATAAATCGAAACCAGGAGGTGCCTGCCTATGCAGGAAGAAGTAGAAAACAAGATCGTCGTGATGATCTCCAACTGTTCCAAGCTCACCGCGACGGAATTGCGAAAGGCGCTGGAAAAGGTGCTGGCACAGATCAAGTCCAGGCGCAGCCAGAAACAGCAAAAGGAGAAGGAACCCCATGGACAGATGACCGTGAAGAAGCTTGCCCAAAAAGACAAAGGGATGCAGAGCATCGAAGTCAACGACGATACCATCGGCGCTTTCAACCGTGTTGCTCGGAAATACGGCATTGACTTTGCCCCCTTCAAGGTCAAGGGAGAGAATAAGTACATAGTCTTTTTCAAGGCCCCGGATGCCGACGCCATGACCGCCGCCTTTACGGAGTACACGCAGAAACAGGTGAAAAAGGCGTCCCGGCCCACCATCCTTCAGCGGATGGAGCATTTCAGGAGCCTTATCCAGCATCCCAAGAAGGACAAGACCCGCCACAAGGAGCCGGAGCGGTGAAGCGGCGCAATTGGAAGAAGCTCCTGATCCTCAATTTCCCGTATCTGTTGTTCGCCCTGCTGGGCACAAAGCTGGGACAGGCGGTGCGGCTGCCCCCCGGAGTGGACTTCTCCGCAAAGGTCTTGCACATCCTGGATGGCTTCAAGGCGGCATTTTCGTCCTTTGCTCCCAGCTTCCATCCCTTCGACCTTTGCGTGGGGATTGTCGCCGCTGCGGTGATCCGGTTGGTGGTCTATGTCAGGAGCAGGAACGCAAAGAAGTTCCGCAAGAATGAGGAATACGGTTCGGCCCGCTGGGGCACGGCGGAGGATATCGCACCTTTCGTTGATCCCGTCTTTGCCAACAACATCATCCTCACGCAGACGGAGAGCCTCACCATGAATAACCGGCCCAAGGACCCCAGGACAGCGCGGAATAAAAACGTACTGATCATCGGCGGGTCCGGCAGCGGCAAGACGAGATTCTGGCTGAAGCCAAACCTCATGCAATGCACATCGGAGAAGTACCCCTGCTCTTTTGTGGTCACGGACCCCAAGGGCAGCATTGCCGTGGAGTGCGGGATGCTCCTGCGGGAACACGGCTACCGTATCCGCATCCTGAACACCATCAACTTCAAGAAATCCATGCACTACAATCCCTTCGCCTACATCCACAGCGAAAAGGACATCCTGAAGCTGGTGACAGTCCTGATTGCCAACACCACCGGCAACGCCAAATCGGGGGACGATTTTTGGGTCAAGGCGGAAACCCTGCTCTACACAGCGCTTATCGGGTACATCTACTACGAGGCAAATTACCAGGAGGAAAAGTGCTTCGCCACTTTGATCGAGATGATCAGCGCGATGGAGGTCCACGAGGACGACGAGGAGTTTCAGAACAACGTGGACCTGATGTTTGAGGAGCTGGAGAAGGAAAAGCCGAATCATTTTGCCGTGCGGCAGTACAAGAAATTCAAACTCGCGGCGGGAAAGACAGCGAAATCCATCCTCATTTCCTGCGGTGCGCGGCTAGCTCCCTTCGACATTCAGGAGCTGCGGGACCTGACCGCCTACGACGAGCTGGAGCTGGACACCCTGGGGGATCGGAAAACGGCGCTGTTCCTTATCATGTCCGACACGGATGACACCTTCAACTTTCTGATCGCCATGTGCTACAGCCAGCTTTTCAACCTCTTGTGCGAAAAGGCCGACGACGTGTACGGCGGGCGTCTGCCCGTTCACGTCCGCTGCCTCATCGACGAAGCCGCGAACATCGGCCAGATCCCCAGGCTGGAAAAGCTGGTAGCGACGATCCGCAGCCGGGAGATCTCCTGCTGCCTGGTCCTGCAGGCCCAATCCCAGCTCAAGGCCCTATACAAAGACAACGCGGATACCATCATCGGCAACATGGACGCCACCATTTTCCTGGGCGGGAAGGAACCAACGACATTAAAGGAGCTTTCCGCCGCCCTGGGAAAAGAAACGGTGGATACCTACAACACCGGGGAGAGCCGGGGCCGGGAGGTCTCCCATTCCCTGAACTACCAGAAGCTCGGCAAGGAGCTGATGAGCATCGACGAGCTGGCGGTCCTGGACGGAGGCAAGTGCATCCTGCAGCTCCGGGGCGTAAGACCGTTTTTGTCCAAGAAATACGATATTACCAAGCATCCCCTTTATCGCTGCACTTCAGATTACGATAAGCGAAACGCCTTTGACATAGAGCGTTTCCTGTCCAATCGCCTGAAGCTCCGGCCGGAGGAAGCATATCAGGTGAAAGAGGTAGATTTATCCGGCGAAGCTCCTTCCGCGTAGGACGCGGAGGCGTCAGTCAGAACAAAGGGAAAGCGTACCTTCCATCAATTTATACGGAGGTACAAATTCTATGGCATTTTTCAATTCGGCTGTGCAGGTCCTTCAGACGCTGGTGATCGCTCTCGGCGCCGGTCTCGGCATCTGGGGCGCGATCAATCTCCTGGAGGGTTATGGCAATGATAACCCCGGCGCCAAGAGCCAGGGGATGAAACAGCTCATGGCGGGAGGCGGAGTGGCCTTGGTGGGCATCACGCTGGTGCCCCTGCTGTCCGGCCTTTTCGGCTGATCCCACAGACCTGTTATGGAGGGGCCGCAGCCTGCGGCCCCTCCCCCGAAAGGAGGATGAACTATGGAGCTGCTGTGGCAAAAGATCACGGAATGGCTGAAGCAGGTCCTTATTTCCGGTATTACAGATAACCTAACGGGGATGTTCGATGCGACCAATCAAAAGGTGGCGGAGATCTCCGCACAGGTGGGCACTACGCCCCAGGCGTGGAACGGCAGTATTTACAACATGATACACACCCTGTCCGAATCTGTGATCGTCCCCATCGCGGGGGCGATCCTCGCTTTTGTCATGACCCTGGAGCTGATGCAGATGATTACGGAAAAGAACAACCTGGGGGACGTAGATACCTGGATGTTCTTCAAATGGGCGTTCAAGTCAGCCGCCGCCATCCTGATCGTCACCAACACCTGGGATATCGTCATGGGCGTATTCGACATGGCCCAAAGCGTGGTTTCCAGGGCCTCCGGCGTCATTGTCTCCGACGCCAGCATCGACATTTCGACGGTGATGACAGATCTGGCAAGCAGGCTGGGCGCGATGGAGGTAGGACCGCTGTTTGGACTGTGGTTCCAGTCCCTGTTCGCGGGCATCTGCACCTGGGCGCTGACCATCTGCATCTTTATTGTCATCTACGGGCGTATGATCGAGATCTATCTGGTGACATCCCTTGCCCCGATTCCCATGGCGACCATGCTCAACCGGGAATGGGGCAGCATGGGGCAGAACTATCTCCGCTCCCTTCTGGCCCTGGGCTTCCAGGCGTTTCTCATCATCGTCTGTGTGGCGATCTATGCGGTGCTGGTGCGGAATATCTCCTCGACGACAGATATCAGCGCCGCCATCTGGACCTGCCTGGGCTATACGGTGCTGCTGTGCTTCTGCCTGTTCAAAACAAGCAGCCTTGCCAAGGGTGTGTTCAATGCGCATTAAAGACGGAAAGGAGGCCCCGTTATGGCCTATGTCAACGTCCCCAAGGACCTGAGCAAAGTGAAGAGCAAGGTGCTGTTCAACCTCACAAAACGGCAGCTCATTTGTTTCGGCGGCGGCGCGCTTCTCGGCGTCCCGCTTTTCTTTTTGCTCAAACGCTCCATCAGTACCAGCGCCGCGGCAATGGTGATGATGGTCGTCATGCTCCCCGCCTTTCTGCTGGCCATGTATGAGCGCAACGGCCAGCCCCTGGAGGCAGTATTGCGAAACATCGTCCGCGTCTGCTTCCTCCGGCCGAAGCTCAGGCCCTATAAAACCAACAACTTCTACACCGTATTGGAACGGCAGAACAATTTGGATCAGGAGGTGTACCGTATTGTCCACGGACAAGAAAAAGCTGTCCCGCGCCGAGAAAAAGGAGATCGAGGCAGCCATCGCCAGGGCAAACCGAACAGATAAGAAAGAGAAGTCCGCCCAGGACAGCATCCCGTATCAACGGATGTACCCGGACGGAATCTGCCGGGTGACGGATACCCGTTTCGTAAAGACCATCCGCTATCTGGACATCAACTACCAACTCTCCCAGAACGAGGACAAAAACGCCATCTTCGACGGCTGGTGCGATTTCCTCAATTTCTTCGATTCCTCCGTGCCCTTTCAGCTCACCTTCGTCAATCTCTCCACCACGGAGGAAAACATCTCCCGGCAGATCGACATCCCCCTCCACGGGGACGAATTTGACGATATCCGGGAGGAATATACGACGATGCTCCGCAGCCAGGTGGCAAAGGGCAAAAACGGACTGACCAAGGCCAAGTATCTGACCTTCGGCGTCGATGCGGAAAACCTTCGGCTGGCAAAACCCAGGTTGGAACGCATCGAAATCGACCTGATCAACAACTTCAAGCGGCTGGGCGTTTCGGCGGCGGCGCTGAACGGGACCGAGTATCTGGAAGTCCTCCACGACATCTTCAACATGGACGAAAAAAAGAGCTTCCGTTTCTCCTGGGATTGGCTGGCTCCCTCCGGGCTCTCCACCAAGGACTTTATCGCCCCCAGCTCCTTCGAGTTCAAGACCGGCAGGCAGTTCCGTATGGGGCAAAAAACGTGCAAGGTCAGCTTCCTGCAGATCCTCGCCCCGGAATTGAATGACCGGATGCTGGCAGACTTCCTGGATATGGAGAGCAGCCTGGTGGTGAGCATCCATGTTCAATCCGTGGATCAGACCAAGGCCATCAAAACCATCAAGCGGAAGATCACGGACCTGGACAAGAGCAAGATCGAGGAGCAGAAAAAGGCCGTCCGCGCCGGGTACGACATGGACATCATCCCCTCCGATCTCGCTACCTATGGCGCGGAGGCGAAGAAGCTGCTGCAGGACCTGCAATCCAGAAATGAGCGGATGTTCCTTGTGACCTTTCTTATTCTGAACACAGCCAGCGGTCAGCGGCAGCTCAATAACAACGTGTTCCAGGCGTCCAACCTGGCCCAGCGCCACAACTGCGCCCTGACCCGGCTGGATTTCCAGCAGGAGGAGGGCTTGTTCAGCTGCGTCCCCCTGGGGAATAACCTGGTGGACATTCGCCGGGGCCTTACCACCTCCAGCACCGCGATCTTCGTTCCCTTCACCACCCAGGAGCTTTACCAGACGGGACCGGAGGCGCTGTACTACGGCATCAATGCCTTGAGCAACAACCTCATCATGGTGGACAGGAAGCTCCTGAAGAATCCCAACGGTCTGATCCTGGGCACTCCCGGCTCCGGCAAGAGTTTTTCTGCCAAGCGGGAGATCAGCAACGCCTTTCTCATCTGTCCCCACGACGACATCATCATCTGCGACCCGGAGGGCGAATACGCCCCGCTGGTGGAACGCCTCCACGGTCAGGTCATCCGTATTTCACCCACCGGCAAGGGCTACGACGGGAAGCCCTGCTATATCAATCCCATGGACTTGAATCTGGATTATTCCGACGACGAAAACCCCTTGTCCCTGAAATCCGACTTCATTCTGTCCCTCTGCGAGCTGATCGTGGGCGGCAAGGAGGGGCTGGCCCCCGTGGAGAAAACCATCATCGACCGCTGCGTCCGTCTGGTGTACCGGGACTATCTCAGCGATCCCCGCCCGGAGAAGATGCCGGTGCTGGAGGACCTGTACGACGCCCTCCGCGCCCAGGAAGAAAAGGAAGCGCAGTATGTGGCGACGGCGCTGGAAATCTACGTTACCGGTTCTCTCAACGTGTTCAATCACCGGACAAACGTGGACATTGGGAGCCGGATCGTCTGCTATGACATCAAGCAGTTGGGGACGCAGCTGAAAAAGATCGGGATGCTCATCGTCCAGGACCAGGTGTGGAACCGCGTCACCGTCAACCGGGCGGAGCATAAGACCACTCGCTATTACATCGACGAATTTCATCTGCTTTTGAAGGAAGAGCAGACGGCAAACTATTCCATCGAGATATGGAAGCGGTTTCGCAAATGGGGCGGTGTCCCGACGGGGATCACGCAGAATGTGAAGGATCTGCTTGCATCCCGGGAGGTGGAGAATATCTTCGAGAACAGCGACTTCATCTATATGCTGAACCAGGCTGCCGGCGATCGGCAGATCCTGGCCAAGCAGCTAAATATCTCTCCGCACCAGCTCTCCTATGTGACCCACTCCGGCGAGGGCGAGGGCCTGCTGTTCTACGGGAATACCATCATCCCCTTTGTGGACCACTTCCCGCGAAACACCGAACTGTATCGCATCATGACCACCAAGCCGTCCGAACTGGCGGAGCCTGCATCGTAATGGGGAGGGATCAGATTGAACGAGCTCATTTCCTTCGATAATCCGGAGTTTGGCAAGGTACGAAGCATTCTGCTGGACGGAGAGCCCTGGTTTGTTGCGTCGGATGTGTGCAAAGCTCTTGGATTGACGCAGACTTCGCGGGCTATGTCCAGATTGGACGCGGATGAAGGTGGGTTACTAAAAGTACCCCACCCCCAGAACCCCGAAAAAATGATAGAAGTGAACGCCGTCAACGAAGCGGGGCTTTATCACCTCATCTTATGTTCTTCCAAACAGGAGGCCGTCGCGTTCAAGCGGTGGATCACGCATGAAGTGCTGCCTTCCATCCGAAAGCACGGAGCGTACATGACCGACTCGCTCATGGACCAGGTCATGCAGAATCCGCAAATGATCTACAAGATGGCCGAAAGTCTGCTCACCGAGCGCAGCCGAGCTGACCGGTTGAACAAGGAGCTGCAGGCGGCCAAACCCAAGGCCGCTTATTTTGATGCCTTTGTCCATCCGGGAGACTGCACGAATATTCGGAACACAGCCAGCGAGTTGGGGATTCCCCAGAAGGAGTTTGTCACATGGCTGCTGAAAAAGAAGGTGCTGTACCGGGATTTCAACGGTCAGCTCCTGCCGTACAGCACCTATCTCCACCGTGGCTGCTTCATCGTGCGGGACTTTGTGCAAAACGGGCATCAGGGAGTTCAGACCCTGTTCACCCCCAGGGGCAAGGACTTTGTGCGCAGGAACGCCTTTGACCAGGGTGATCGGCCATGACGAAACGAGAACCCCGTCTGAAATTCACACAAGAGGAAAAGGCGTCACCGCAGCTTAAAAAGGCCATACAAAAGGTAGAGAAAGCGGAGGCCAAAGCGGACGTGGCCCGGGCGAAGATTCCCCAAAAGGCGGTCAAAGAGAAGGTAATGGACCCGACCACCAGAAAGGTCACGACGAAGATCCGTTTCGTGGACAAAAAGCCTCCCTCCGAACTGTTCCATACGGCAACGACTACGCCCCTGAATACGCTGTCCGGGATGGCGCATCGGGAGATCCGGCAGTATGAGGATGAAAACATCGGGCTGAAGGCGTCGCACTTCGCGGAAAGCGGTGTGGAATCCGGAACCCGGCTGACGGAATCGGCTATTCACGCCCAGCGGCTGCGGCCCTACCGGAAAGCGGCGGCTACGGAAAGAAAGCTGGAGAAGGCCAATCTCAACGCCCTCTACAAGAAGGCCGAAGGAAAACAGCCTTCCAGCAATCCGCTCTCCAGGCTGCAGCAGCGGCGGACCATCCGTAAGAAATACGCTGCCGAAAAAGCAAAGCAGAATGTTGGAACGGTAAAACGGGCGGCGGAAAACGCAGGCAAGGCTGTGGAGCGGATCAAAGAGGCGGCGAAAAAGACCGTGGGATTTGTCCAGCGCCATAGAAAAGGACTTCTGGCTGCGGGCGGGATGATGCTGGTTCTGACCTTCATGCTGAACGTCTTTTCCTCCTGCTCCGTCATCCTGCAGAGTTTGGGTACGTCCGTAGCCGCCAGCACCTATCCCTCCGAGGATGAAGAGATGCTGGGGGCGGAGGCCGTCTACTGCGAAATGGAAATCGCTTTGAAGGAGTATTTGGATACCTATGAAAGCACCCATGACTATGACGAGTACCACTTCGACCTGGACGAGATCGAACATGACCCCTATGTGCTGATCTCCATACTCACCGCTTTGAAGGGGGGCGAGTGGACGCTGGCAGAAATGGAGGATACGCTGATCCTGCTGTTTCAGGAACAGTATACCCTTACGGAAGATGCGGTCACGGAGACACGGTATAAGACGGAAACGCGCACCGGCACGAAAACGGTCACGGACCCGGATACCGGGGAAGAAACAGAGGTGCCCTATGAGTATGAGGTGGAAGTCCCCTATGAATATACCATCTGCAGCGTAACACTGAGGAACTTCAACCTTTCCCACCTTCCGGTCTATATCATGGATTCGGATCAGTTTTCCAGCTACGCGGTCTATATGTCCACCCTCGGCAACCGGCCAGATCTGTTCCCGACCTCGCCTTATGTGGGCAAGTACACCAACGGTTATACGGACTACGAAATCCCACCGGAAGCTCTGGACGACGAGCAGTTTGCCGCCATTATCACAGAGGCGGAGAAATACCTGGGTTATCCCTATGTGTGGGGCGGCAGTTCTCCATCCACGTCCTTCGACTGCTCCGGCTTCGTGAGCTGGGTCATCAATCATTCCGGCTGGGATGTGGGAAGGCTGGGCGTGGACGCCCTGTACGGCATCTGTACCCCGGTATCCGCCGCGGAAGCCAAGCCCGGCGACCTGGTGTTTTTCCAGGGGACTTACGACACCCCCGGCATGAGCCATGTGGGAATCTATGTCGGCAACTCCACCATGATCCACTGCGGCGATCCCATCTCTTACGCCAATCTCAATTCAAGCTACTGGCAGGCGCATTTTGCCGGTTACGGGCGTCTGCCATAGGAAAGGAACGATCTCATGAATCCGAAGATCATCAAGCTCCGGGAGGAACACGCGAAGAACAAGGCAAGGATCACCGAACTCAGCGCCCGGAATCGGGAGATAGAGAAGCAGCTTCGGGGGCTGGAAAACACAGAGATCATCGGCCTTGTCCGCGCCCAAGGCATGAGCCTGGAGGACTTCTTTGCGCTGATGCAGGCACAGAGCACCGCTGTTGCGACTATCCCCAACAAAAATGAACAGGAGGAAACCGAGAATGAGGAAACCTAACCTTCGCATCATCACCGTTCTGCTGGCCGTCACGCTCTGCGTGGCGGCCTTGTCCTTTACCGCCTACGCGGATGGAAGGGACTATTACGCCTATGAACCGCCCATGGAAACTACGGAGCCGACGGAACCGCCCGAGCCCCCGGAGCCGGAAGCCACCCCGGAACCGCCCTTTACCCCGGAGGGCAATCTTTCTCTGATCGACGATATCCCGTATCAGAGCAAACAGTTCATCACCGTGCAGAGCAAGAGCGGCAATTACTTTTATATCATCATTGACCGGGCCGCTGAGGAGGAAAACGTCTACTTCCTGAATATGGTGGACGAGGCCGATCTGCTGGCCCTGATCGAAGAGCCGGAAAGCGAACCGGAACCTGCCCCCGCCGTCTGCACCTGCAAGGAGAAGTGTACCGTCGGTCATGTGGACACCTCCTGCCCGGTGTGCGCCACCAACATGAGCGAGTGTACTGGAAAGGAAAAGAAGCCCGACCCCACCCCCGCCCCGGAGGTCCCGGAGCCGGAGCCCACTGAGAAAAAGAGCGTCGTCAATCCCGCGATCCTGATCGTCCTGCTCCTGGCCCTGGGCGGCGGCGCTGCTTACTACTTTCTGAAGGTCAAGGGCAAGGCAAAGCCGAAAACCAAGGGCAGCACCGATCTGAACGATTACGACTACGGCAGCGAGGACGATGAAGAATATGAGTTTGAGAAGTACGAGCCAGGGGAAAAAGAGATTTCGTCAGAGGAAGGAGAAAACTAGTTCTTCCGTCATGACAGAATATGCGTTATACTATTAGCAGTTTGAAGCTGCGCAGGAGAAGATAACCATGAAACTCACTGATCTGATCGGCGAAACAACGGAGTATGACAAGAAAGAAATGCTGGAGGAGAGAAAGTCGAAGAGTTGGCTGAAAAGTGTCAGCGCCTTTGCTAACGGCATAGGCGGTGCCCTGATATTCGGCATTGCTGACGATGATACGCTTGTCGGGCTGAGTGATGCGAAGGCTGATGCAGATAAGATCAGCGAGAAAATCAAAGCAACTCTGGACCCAGTCCCTCAAATCATCTTGTCCATTCCGCACGAAGATGGGAAGGATTTTATTATTCTGAAGGTGTTATCCGGACAAGAAACGCCATATTACTATTATGCTG